>Ga0209395_1000175_pt1 | contig 97550 bp, 100 predicted proteins | sample GOMGulsemesocosm_3_FD_184635 | JGI IMG/M metagenome (GOLD analysis project Ga0209395, IMG submission 184635) | Methane-oxidizing microbial communities from mesocosms in the Gulf of Mexico - GOM9D Gulf of Mexico (SPAdes) (version 2) | ecosystem: Environmental > Aquatic > Marine > Cold seeps...
AACTACTGGTGTAGAAGACAATAATGATTCTCCTTTCTTCTCTTCAGTATCTCTTACTACACGTCCTTGGAATAAACGAGTAGATGTAGCCATTACGGTATCTCCTGCTTCAGCTTTTTCTTGGTTCCCCATACATAAGCTACAACCTGGACGCTCTAAATATAATTTATTTTCGTACTTCGTTCTTGCAGTTGCTTTTGGAGCACTATCATCAAATACAAATCCTGCATATTTTTCTAGAACTTCCCAATCACCTTCTGCTTTTAATTCATCTACAATATTGTATGTAGGTGGAGCAACAACTAAAGGCGCTTTAAATACTACTTCTCCTTGTTGTTCTTCTACGTTTTTAAGCATTTGTGCCAATATTTGCATATCTCCTTTATGAACCATACAAGATCCTACGAACCCTAAATCTACTTTTTTAGCTCCTCCGTAAAAAGATAATGGTTGAATATTATCGTGCGTATAACGCTTAGACACATCTTCATTATTTACATCTGGATCAGCAATCATTGGTTCAACAATCTTATCTAAATCGATAACAACCTCTGCATAATATTTAGCATCTGCATCTGGCTTTAATGCCGATTTAGTTCCTGTCTTAATTTCTGTGATGCGGTTATTTGCTTTATCAACTAATCCTTTAAGGTCTTGTTTCGGATTATCCATCCCCTTGTCAATCATAATTTGAATACGATCTCTTGAGATTTCTAATGACTCGATTAAAGTTTCATCTTCAGAAATACAAATAGATGCTTTTGCTTTCATCTCAGCAGTCCAATCTGTAAATGTAAATGCTTGATCAGAAGTTAAGGTACCAATATGCACTTCTATAATTTTTCCTTGAAAGACATTCTCTCCTTCAAATTGTTTTAACATTTGCTCTTGAGTAGCATGAACTACATCACGGAAATCCATAAAAGATTTCATTTCTCCTTTAAAAGTAACTTTTACTGATTCTGGAATTGGCATAGTAGCTTCACCCGTAGCTAATGCTAAAGCAACTGTTCCTGAATCTGCTCCAAAGGCAACTCCTTTTGCCATACGAGTATGAGAATCTCCTCCAATAATTACATCCCAATCATCAACTGCAATATCATTTAATACTTTATGAATAACATCTGTCATTGCATGATATTTCCCTTCTGGGTGACGTGCAGTAACTAATCCGAAGTCGTTCATAAACTTCATTAATCTTGGTATGTTAGCCTTAGACTTATCATCCCAAACTGAAGCTGTATGACATCCTGATTGGTAACCTGTATCAACAATAGGTGAAATTACTGTAGCAGCCATCATCTCTAACTCTTGAGAAGTCATTAAACCAGTAGTATCTTGAGAACCTACAATGTTTACTTCAACTCTTACATTAGAACCTGCATGTAAGGTTTTACCTGGTGTAGTTCCAACGGCATTTTTATTAAATATTTTTTCAACAGCAGTTAAACCTTGTCCTTCAATAGAAACTTCTTTTGATACTGCATAAACTTGAGGAACGTCAATTCCTAAAACTTTACATGCAAAACTTTGTAATTTCTTACCAAAAACAACAGCATAAGAACCTCCTGCTTTAATAAATTCCTTTTTTGGTGGTGTTAAAGCTGTAGAAATATCTTTTACTACTTTATCTCCTTTAAATAATTCTTTTGTTTTTGTATTTATGGTAAATACAGTACCTGTAGCTACAGAATACTCTTCTTTTAAGATTGCTTCTCCTGCTTCATCAACAACAGTATTTCCATCAGCATCTTTTTGCTTTACCCAGTTTTTTAAATCGATACCAATACCACCAGTTACCCCAACAGTAGTTAAGAAAATTGGTGCAATACCATTTGTACCAGCAATTACTGGAGCAATATTAATAAATGGCACATAAGGACTAGACGAAATTCCTGTCCACAATGCTACATTGTTCACTCCAGACATTCTTGAAGATCCTACTCCCATAGTTCCTTTGTCAGCAATTAGCATTACACGTTTATTAGGGTGCTTTTCTTTTAATGCTAACAATTCATTTTGCATGTCTTTATTATGCTCAAACATACACTGACCATGTAATTCACGATCTGATCTTGAATGCGCATCTGCTCCTGGAGATAATAAATCCGTAGAGATATCACCAATACCAGCAACAAAAGTTACGATTTCTATTTCTTCTTCTATTTCAGGTAACTTCGTAAAGAATTCTGCTTGCGCATAACTCTCTATTAACTCTTTAGCAATAGTATTTCCTGCTTTATAAGCTTTTTCTAATTGTTCAGTATCAGCTTCATATAAAAACACTTGTGTTTTTAATACTTTAGCAGCTTCATTAGCTATAGCTGTATCATTACCTAACGCTAAATCTAACAATACTTCTACAGAAGGCCCTCCTTTCATGTGAGATAATTGCTCAAAAGCAAAAGCTATTGAAATTTCTTCAACTATAGACTCACCTAAAATAATCTCTTTTAAAAATTTCGCCTTTACACCAGCTGCACTTGTAGTACCCGGTAAAACGTTATATATAAAAAAGTCAAGAGATGCTGTACGATGTGCATTATTTGCTTCTTTAATTTGTGAAATAATATTTGTTAATAATTCGCTTCCATCAATTGGCTTAGGATGTAACCCTTGGCCTTTTCTTTCTTCAATCTCTTTAAGATAATCTGCGTATGTATTCATAAAAGGTTCTTTTTAATGTTTAAGGATTATTTGTTAATTCTCTGGTTATTGACTCTCCTTCTTAGAGTTTAAAGTAAACTCCTTTGATTATATCAATATCTAAAGCCAAATAACCTATTAATTATATTATTATTTGAAGTGTCGCGAAATTACGAAAAATATAGGGTAAATAGAAGATTATCAGCCTTTAAAGGGAAAGTGTGAATTATTTTTATTAAGTATACAATTTTGCTATATAATTTTCATTAATTCGCAAAAATCTGTGCGGTTAAATTGATAAATTCTCAATTGGATTTCACTGAACTCGTAAAAAACTTTTTGTCCCTTAAATTTGTCAAGGGCTTTTCATAATATTTATAAACCATACTAGACAATATATAAGTGATACTTAAATACACTAACACACATATCATTTTTTGATATAATTTTAAACCCTCAAAAGGGTAAATTAATTGCATTATGTACAAAATAAAGGTATAGTGTAATAAATACATTGCATAAGAATACACACTTATTCTTAGCACTATATTTTGTAGTTTCATATGAGGTTTGCTCATATAAAAAAGGAAAGGTAACAATAGTGCTATCCCTATGGTATTTAATGGTAAGTACAGTACATTTAAATAAAAAGGCTGTGTCTTAAAGACAAGACCTATGGGGTATAACAGATTTAAAACAGCTATTAATACAATACCTAATAAAAATAATTTATACCGCATCACTTTAAAAAAAGTCCTTTTATAAAAGTATATATAAGCCAAAACGAACCCATAATAAATTGCATCCAACCTATAAATGACTAATGCTTTCAAATTTAAATTCCAAAATATTAATGATGTTGGGGAATCTTTATGCGCTATATAATAGGTTAATTTGGTAAGTGTAAAAATTAAAATTAAAATTATTGTACTCCATAAAAACGCTTTTTGCTTATTTTTTAAAAACATATTTCCTATAAATAAGACTATAGGCGCCAATATATACGCATGCTCTTCTACTGACAAACTCCATGATTCAGGAAAAAATGAAACGTGTTCTGATGCAAAGTTTTGAAGGAAAACAAAATATACCCACAAATTATCAGGCATAGTATAACCTATATAATAGGCTATGCCAATATTTACAAGTAATATTAAAAAATACAGCGGTAAAGTTCTAAACCATCTTCTAATCCAAAAATAGGTAATATCAGAAATTGAAAAATTAGTTGAATTTATAATTTTTAAAAGTATTCCTCCTATCAGAAATCCACTTAATACAAAAAATACTTCTACCCCTTGAAAACCTATTAACTGCAATAATCCAGATAATGCATTATTGTGCTCTGGAAATATATAAGCTGCATGTGACACTAAAACCATTATTATGGCAAAAGCACGCATTAAATCCAAACCGTATATTCTTGTAGATTTATTTTCCATTAATAAAATTCCAAATGAGTTTTTGAGTTTTCTAAATAACCGTCAATATGCTTCTTTATTTTATGATACACCCTCATTTCAGGGTATACCATTACTCTTATTGAACTAGCAGACCATTCATTTAAATCAATATAATAATACCCTTTATATTCCCTGACAACTTCTTGAATATGCTTTGGTAGCTGTTCAGTTTGCAATTTATTTTCTAAATGAATTCTACAATATTTTGGTTTCCCTGAAAAATAGCTGAATGCTAAAATATGGTCGTAAAAGCCAAATAAATTACTAAATGGTAGTACTATAGTAATGAAATACATCACTATTACTTTGTAACTACTAATTGTAAATAATTGCTTTGTTGTGATTTTACTATTATAAAAAACTAAAAATAGTGTTAGTACATTAAATCCCATTAATGGAATAACTGCGTACCCAAAACCGCTCTTTAAAAAAGTAATAAGGATTATAAAATGCATTATTGCAATAAGCCATATTCCAATTTTCCTTGTTTTAACAAATAATAGTAATAGTCCAAAACCAGCTTCTAAAAATGGTACTCCATATGTAAAACTAACTCTCATCCAATGTGGCACAAAAGGAATTCGCTTATTTAACCCATTTAACCATTTATCAAAAAACAAATCATTATACTTATGTAATCCACTCCAAAAATAAGTACCAATAAAAATCCATAACAAGCATTTCTCAGCTGTTTTGAGGTTGTCTTTAAAAATAATTAAAGCAAAAACAACAAAAATTATCTCGAAAAAAAAGTGCTGTAACCTATTTTGATCTAAAAGTACCCAATACGAATATATCAGAATTATTGAAACTCCGATACTCCATTTTGGTTTAACTGTAAAAAATAGGAAAAGGGAAATAAAAGCACCTATTAACAAGAAATCTATCCCCGTATTTGGAACTGGTACCCCATTAAAAAGAGAAACCAAAGGAAATGTCCTTTCAGAAAACCATAAATTCCAAGACATAGACATTGCAGAAGTATAAGCTACAAATGCTAGTAAACGTATTATTGCTAGTTTATCCCTTTTAAAAACCTGTAACATATTGGTACCCTATTTTGGTTTATAAAAGTAAAAAATACTTTGAAAAAAGTAGTATTTTTGATAATATAAAAAAAATGACTTTGAAAAAATGGTATAAAATCATATTTATTTTATTTTGTCTCCTTCTAACTTTGGGGATCATATACTATTCCAATTTATCAAATCGACATCAAGCGATTGTAAAGACTTATATTCTTCATTCCTTGAATATTATAGATTCAGAATGGACAAAAGGCGCCAGCTCCCAAAACATTCAACTCACTTCTCCAACTTTTCGCATTGATAATATATACAAATCCATGGAAGGCCCTAAGGCTAGTACATATTATACTTTAGATACGCAAAAAGACGATTTAAATTGGATGACAGCATTTCATATTAAAGCGACTGAGCCAAACACCAACAAACAACTTACTAATGACCTTGTTTGTCATTTTAACATTGATTATCAGGATCAAGAGCATCATGGTAGGTGGAACTTATTAGAACGTATAAATAAGCAGTATCCAAGGCTATTATCATTATCACACGGGATTGAAAATATAAATTTCCCTAAAGGCTTTGGTTATCCTTTTTTTAGTAACGAAAAATTTTTTATTACTACTCAGGTATTAAATCATAATATTAATGATTCTGTATTTAATATAAAGCATAGAATTGATATTGAATATACAAAAAAAAAGACCTTAAAACCATTATATCCAAAAACCATCTATATGATGCTCCCCTTTAAAATGGACATAATTAACAATCCAATCAATCAAATTCCAGTGAACTCATGTATTCCTGTAGAAACAAAAAATCATACTTATTATAATAAAGCTGGAGAAACCTTATCTGGCCATTGGAAAATTTTTAAAGAAGAAAAGAAATACACATATAATGCTACTGAGCAACTTGCCATCCAAGACACTGTTACAGTTCATCAAATAATTCCACACCTACATCCTTTTGCAAAGAAATTTACGCTAAAAGACAAAACAAATAATACTATAGTATATACCTGTGATGTTATAAATCATGTAAATAAAATAGGATTAACTAATACTCCAAGCCTTTCAAGTGAAAAAGGGATTATTATGTACCCCACACATCAATATGAACTTGAACTAATAACTAAGAATACTTTAAATGAGCCACAAGATATGATGGCAAGCCTATTTCTATTTTTTTATGATAAAGAATTAGATTTAAAAATTAAAAAATATAATAATGAAAACTAATATTTTCACATTGCTTTTGCTCATACTGTGTCTTTCTTGTTCAAAAGAAAGAGTCCTACCAGTATTAAACAACTACATTGATGAAAATGGTATTACTAAAAGCTACTTGATAAATGATTATCATTTTACTACTCAATTAGGAAACGAATTTACAATAGAAAACACAAAAGGTAAAGTATACATCGCTAATTTCTTTTTTACAAGATGTTCTTCAATTTGTCCACCAATGCGTGAAAAATTAATTGATATTGCTACAACAATAAATAGTAAAAGATTCATATTAACTTCATACACAATAGACATAAAAAATGATTCCGTTTCTGTTTTAAATAAGTATTCAGAAGGAACTACTATTTCTAAAGATAAATGGTTTTTTTTAAAAGGATCATCTGAAGAACTGGCTTCCATTTCTGAAAAATTTAGAGCTAGCTTTACAACATATCAAAATTCAAATGACTTTTACCACTCTAGTTATGTCGCACTAATAGATACTAAACAACAAATAAGAGGGTTTTATGATCTTTTAAACAATGAAGCTGTAATTTTATTAAAAGACGATATTAATTTACTTTTAAACGAATAATTAAAACAATTCCTTAATAATGTCATCCTTCGTTACACGTTCAGCTTCAGCTTTGTAATTTTTAATAATCCTATGACGTAGTACTCCTAAAGCAACTGCTTGAACATTTTCTATATCTGGCGAGAACTTCCCTTGTAATGCAGCGTGAGCTTTAGCTGCTAATATTAAGTTTTGAGACGCCCTTGGACCTGCCCCCCAATCAATATATTGTTTTACTTGTTCAGGAGCTTCCTCACTTGCAGGGCGGGTTTTTCCGACTAACCTTACTGCGTATTCAACAACATTATCAGCAACTGGTATTCTTCGTATTAACTTTTGAATATCTATAATTTCGTTAGCATCTAAAAGCTTGTTTACTTGAACAAATACATCAGACGTTGTGCTTTTAACGACATTAACCTCTTCTTGAAAAGTTGGGTATGTTAATTCTACAGCAAACATAAAGCGGTCTAACTGAGCTTCTGGTAAAGGATAAGTTCCTTCTTGCTCAATTGGGTTTTGAGTAGCTAAAACAAAATACGGTAATTCTAATTGATACCTATTACCAGCAACAGTTACTGATTTTTCTTGCATCGCTTCTAATAAAGCTGCTTGAGTTTTAGGTGGCGTTCTGTTAATTTCATCTGCTAAAATGATGTTTCCAAAAATTGGCCCTTTAACAAACTTAAACTCTCTATTATTATCCAGTACTTCACTTCCTAAAATATCAGAAGGCATTAAATCTGGTGTAAATTGTATGCGTTTAAAATCTAACCCTAAAGTTTGAGCAAGAGTATTTACCATAAGTGTTTTTGCTAACCCAGGAACACCTACTAACAATACATGACCTCCAGAAAAAACAGCTAATAATATTTGATCAATAACAGCATCTTGACCCACAATAACTTTAGCTATTTCTTGCTTAAGCTGTTTGTGTTTTTCTACAAGTTTGTTTATAGCTGCTACGTCTGACATATATTACTTTTTTAACCAATTATTAGTGTATTCACAATCTCTATATTCTCCTGTGATTTTAATGTAGGTATCTTTAATTTTTTCTTCTTGCCATTCTGCAACAGCTTTAATTTGTTTTTCTTTTAAGGCTAATTCTTTAATTTTTAAAAAGTCCTTCCCGTACTCTGCTACATGCTCTTCCTTTTTGTCACTAATCATTAATAACTTGTAAAAAGCTTTTCCTGATCTATCATATTCTAACACAGGATTAGATACTATTCCTTCTTGAAGATTAATCACTTGCGAATATAGTGACGGGTCCATTTTTGTTAACTCAAAATTATGATCGTAAGTTTCAGGGTTTCTTAATTTACCGCCATCAAATTTTGTTTCTTTTTCATCAGAAAATTCTAAAGCTGCTTTTTGAAATGTAATTTCTTCATCCAATATTCTTTTTCTAATCGTATCAGCTAATTTTTTAGCTTCTTCTAAATTAGCATTAGAAATATTTGGCCTTAATAAAATATGACGTACATCTACTTCCTGACCTCTAACTTGATCAACCATTAAAATATGATACCCATGATCTGATTTAAATGGCTCAGATATTTCACCTGCTTCTAAACTAAAGGCAGCCTCTCTAAATTCTTTTACAAATCTTGGTTTCTTACGGTGAATAGTATACTTCCCTCCTGTTGGCCTTGATCCTTCATCTTTTGAGTACAATACAGCCTTAGAAGCAAAACTTGCTCCATTTTCTAACACATCTGCCTTAAATTGTTTTAACTTATCAATTACTTTATCAATTTCTGCTTGAGGTGTTTTTGGTTTAACTACAATTTGTGACACTTTCAATTCTGCTCCAAATGTAGGACGATCCTCTTTAGGAATTTCATTAAAAAATGAATATACCTCTTCAGGACTCACCTCTACTTCTTCAACTATTTTCCTAGTCATTTGACCAGCAAGTTTGTTTGTTTTAATTAAGTCAAATAATTCTTTCCTAAAAGCAACTTCATCATCTTTTTTATAGAATTTCAATACTTTTTCCATGTCACCCCCTACTTGAGATTTCATGTAATCTATTTGCTGATTAACAGTACTTTCAACCTCATCACTAGAAACGGTTATACTGTCTTGAATAGCATTATGGGCATATAACTTATCTTCAAGCAATTTTCCCATTACATTACATCGTGTAAAATCCTCTGTAGATACTCCTTGACTTTTTAGTTCTATAAACATCTTATCAACGTCAGAATCTAACACAACATACTCCCCCACTACTGCAGCTACTCCATCAATTTTAACTTTCTTCTCTTGTGCAGAAACACTTACTGAAAAAGCTAATAATATAACTAAACTATTAATTGTAAATTTCAAATTCTTTATTCTGTATTGCATCTTTTCTAACATCAATTTCTAATTGCTTAATCAGCTTTAATTTTCTTTTATTAAGAATAATTTGCTCTAAAGTTTGCTCCACATATTCTTGTGGCGCTTGTTCATGCCTTTTTAACAAATCATTTACTCGCACCAAATATACTCTTATTGAATCTTCAAATTGTATAAAATTAGATTTTTTTAACAGTTCTATATTCTTAGGTGTATTTATTATCGGCAAAGTTTTAAGAACCTGAGATTTCTTTACCCATAAAGAATCATTTAACCTAAATGAATTAAATTGTATAGAAAGGGAATCTAACACAATTTTATCTTCATTATCAAAACGTATAAACATCTCTTCTATACTTTTTAAATCATTATAATTTTTCTCCACACTTATGTATCTATACCTCAATAATTCTTCATTAAGCTTAAAATTTTGCTTAGAGTATTTATATAGTGTATCAAATTCAGATTTAGGAATTACAGTGTCTAATTTTTTAGTTATTAATGCGTCTAAATATGCATTGGAGTACAATTCTAACTTATAGTCTTGAGCCAATTGTTCAAATGTTTCTAATTTTGAATCATCCAAGTTTAATGTAGCATGTTGCTTTAATAACTGTTTTGTTGCCCAATTATTAATGTATTGATTTACAAAAAGAGTACTGTCTTTTTCTGATAAATTTTCAGGTAAATGCTTCATCAAATCTGATTCATACAAATACACTTCATTAACTCTAGCTATTGATTTTTCCTGTGTTTTTTTTTCAAAAAAACTACAAGAGCAAACCCCAAATAGCAATATGATTAGTAATAAATTATTTTTAATACACATCATTATTTTTACAAACTTTTCTTAACAGATTCAAGAACTGATTGATTAACCTCTACTTTATATTTTGTAGCTAAACTTAATAACCAATCTTTTTCTATTTGGTTTTGATAATCATTTATTACTCTTCCTTTAACTTCATCAAAAGATTTTTGCTTGGGTAAAACTTCTTTTATTCCCTTTACAACTACATATTGATTATTATGTTTAAAAATTTTAGAAACACCCATCTTAAATTTAAACTTCTTTGGTAATTCTTTATCTGTTAACTCATATAACCCTTCAGAAATTACACTATTTTTTTGTGACTTTTTTAGTGACTTCAATGTTTCATTAGATTTTAATTTCCCTCTAACATTCTTTGCTGCTCTTTTAGTTTCACTAGTAACTACAATAGCTTCAATCCTTTTTTCCCAGAAATAATTAGCTTTATTTTTATTGTAATATTCCTTTAAACCTATTGTATCTCTTTTTGATTTTTGCCAAACCTCTTGCTCCATTAATTCAAACAATAACAATCCTTCTCTATATTCTTGAACTATGTTTTTAAACTCTGGGTATTCTGATTCTAAATTTTCATTGTGATAGTTATAAATTCTTAAATTTATAAAATCATTATAACTAACCGCTACTATGTTTTTAATGACACTTAAGTTTTTATATGCACGTAATTTTAACGACAAGTATTTATAATATTCCAAATAACTAAGTTCCTCTCCTGCAAATGTTGCTAGATTGCTTTTGTATAAGTCATTAGAAGGATTCCAATTTCCCTTGATAAATTCAGCATCTACCACCTTTAACAATTCTTCTTTAACTTTAACTGATTCTACAAAACTATACCTCGCTTTAAGATTATTATAAAATCTATCATTGACAATTTTAGACCTAGAGTCTTTCTTTATATTTTGCTCCAAATTTGATTTTAACTCATTAAAGCTATATACATCATGCTTTTTAATTAATTTAATTATATGCCATCCAAATTTAGTTTTTATGGGTTTTGTAACTTCTCCTTCTTCACTTAATAAAAATGCAGCTTTTTCAAATTCTTTAGCGCTTAACTTTCCTGCTCCAAAACGGGTAAGCTTCCCTCCGTTTCTAGCAGAATTTTTATCATCAGAAAATTGTTTTGCTAAATCTGAAAATGAACTTCCTTCATTAATTTTAGCCCATAATTCATTAATCCTCTCTTCTGGTGAAGAAATAATCTTATCATTATTATTTGCTATCATAATATGAGCAACTGTTACTTCCCCTTGAGACTTCCTTTTATTGATGACATTTAAAATATGAAATCCAAACTTAGTTCTAAATGGCATAGATGTTTCTCCAACATTGGTTGTATATGCAGCATTTTCAAAAGGATAAACCATTTTAAATGCGTTAAAATAACCAAGTGACTCTCCAAAAACTGTTTTTCCATTATGAGATGATTTCATAATTGTTTCAAAGCTACCATTTATAGCATTGTTTCTATACTCTAAAACTTGATTATAAGCTTTCAAACTATCTACAGGTGAAGCATTTTCGTCAACTCTAACTAAAATATGATTAACATTAACCTCATTTACAGTTCTTTCATATGCTTCTTCTAAAAGCTTATCGTTGATTTTAGTGTCTGTTAAATATTTTTTGGCCAATTGCCTTCTATATGATTCTAATTCGTTTTCATATTTCTTGTCTTTATCTAAACTTAAAGCATAAGCTTCTTCTAACTTTAATTTATAATTGACATACAACTTTAAATACTCGTCTACATCTTTTTGTTTTTCATCTTGAACTAGATCAATGTTTTTATTATAAACCCTAGAAAATTCATTTATAGTAACTTCTTTGTTGTTAACTGTAAATAAGACTTCTTCATTCTGGGAAAAAACACTATTAAAAAGAAGTATCGCAAATATTGAGAAAAAGTTTAGCTTCATGGTAGACTTGAATTTTTATAATATTATTTCAAACAAAAATAACAATATAAACGTATAATACAAACAAGTTTTGAAGTATAAAAAAGCCGATGAAACTTTGTTCTATCGGCTTTTTTATACTTCAAAACTTTTGTTTATTCCCAATCAGGCATTTTTGCATTTGTAAACAAATCAATTCTTGTACTAGAGGAGGCTACTTCTAAAGTTTGTATTTTATTTTCTGACACTCCATCATTAGAAGTATGTGTATATATTACCTCTGCCTCATTTGGTGAAAACCGAGGATCCAAATCTAAAAAACCTACTGGTTTACTAGCTGATAAATCAGTTGCTAATAATGTGCCAAAATCATAAATAAACATATGAGTATCTAACTGTCTTCCATCCTGATTTTCATACCCTGAAACATCGTGAGTATATAATAATTTAGTATTATTAACCGAGAAGTTTAATCCACCAGCTGCACCGTTTACACCAGATAGTACCATTGTTAAAATTGTTCCTGACATGTCAATTGTGTATATTGAAACACTATAGCCATCTAGGTCATTTGCTTTTAAAGCTATAATACTTTCATCTACTGTCCAATCACATTCAGAAATAAAACTGCCGTCTAACGTTTGATATATTAATACTAATCCACTTCCATCTTTATTAATACTATATAATTTATCAAAACTTGTATATAATAATCTAGCTCCATTGTTAGACCAACAAAAATCAATCTTATCTAAATCAGAACCAGCAACTGGAACTGCATTAGTTATTTGTTGAATATCTGAACCATCTGGGTTCATAGAAAACAGATGTGTTTCTGTGCCTTCACTTCTTAAAAAAGCTATTAAACCATTACTTAAGTTTTTTCGTGGTCGCCAGCTATTATTACTATCGGAGGTTAATTGTAATTCTATAGGACTATCATTACTATCAATGTCTCCAGAAAAAATAATTGAACTACCATTTATACCCCTAGTAAAAAGGTATCTATGACTTGGATTATTTGTTATTTCAAATGTTCTTGTTGTACTCCATACTTCTGGATTAATACCATCACTAACACTCACTTGCCAAAAATACTTGTATCCATAATTTAAGTTAATTAAAGTATAAGTTAATTCACTAATATTTTCTAATGTTAATAAATCAGAGTTTTGATCATTTCTTAATTCAATTTTGTAAACCAAAGTATCTTCTTCTGGATCAGAGGATGTCCAAGTTAAATCTACGCTTAACCCTAAATCTGTAGCATTATCATCAGGACTTGTCAGCATAGGTTGCTCTGGAGAATCATTATTCGTTGTTTCAAGCCCCATTTCAATAACAACGTTCAAACTCCCTCCGGGCAATACAGTAACAGCTTCGAAAGAAGCGAGATAACCGTCCTTTTCAGCTGAAATAGATTGTTCACCTTCGGGCACATTAGGAATAGTATATTCGCCATTTGCATTCGTTAATGTTGAAACATTAGTAGATACAATTGTTATTTTTGCATTTTCCAACGGAGTATTTGTTCCCTCATCGATAACAGTCCCTGTCAATATACCAACTCCAAAAGAAGCTATAGTTTCTTCACTACAAGAGTCAAACATAGCTAGCATTGGTACGATAAAAAGATAAATTATATATTTTTTCATTGCTAATAGTATTTAAATATTTTAATAACTTTATTTTTTAAATTCCTTTTGTTGTCTTCTCTCTAATTTTTGTTTTAATTTTTGCTCTTTACGAGATAAGCCATCTTTACTTTTTGATTTTTTTGATTTTGTTAAGTAATAGTTAACTCCCAATCCAAATCTCCAATAAAAATCATCTCTTTTACCAGATTCAATTCCATCAAGTTTGTCGCTTAAAACTAAATTGTGCCCCCCATATATTTTCAACCCCATTTTCTTAGATAAAAGGTATTCAAAGCCTAAACCATATTCTATTTTAGGGTCTACTTCCTTAAAATAATTAGAAGCATTTACCCCACCTGCTACGAATAAAAAGGGTGAGTATTTATCAAAAGGCAATAGTATAAATTCCGTTTTTAAATCAAAAGACATAAAACCATAAGTAGTTCTATAATCGTGTACATCTCTATTGCCTAAATTAAATTTTGAATAGTTTAATCCAAAATTAAAGTATTCATTTAAAAACCTTTTGTAACCTACTTTAACAGGCATGATTTCTAATTTAGGATGAGTATAATCTCCATCGAAAAGGGTACCACCTACACTTAATTCAAATGCGTTTTTAGATCTTCGTTCTTTTTGAATTCTATCATAAATTTCTCTTGAATCAGCCTCCTCCTTTTCTTCATCATAGCTAGCAATAATATCTTTTAATTCACTCTCACTGGCTTTACATGTCCATAAACCATCTTTTAACCCTTCAATTACAAGTGACTCTACAGCTTTTTCAACCGCTTCAGTTACAGCCATTTGTAAGGGTTCTTTTTTAGTAATACCAGTCTCTACTTCTAATAATCGTTTAAACTTAACATACCTAAAAAAACTAGCATCTAGTGCTTGAAAAAGTATTGTTTTTGAAACATATATTGTTTTTAATATCTCTCCACTTGAAGTAGAAACTGCTCTTAAATAAATTGTTATCCTATCTTGTCTATACTTAGTAGAACCTCCAACACCAAAATACCTAGCACCAAAACCACCTGTTAGTATATTTGTATCATAAGAAACTATCCCTCCTTCTAACAAAACCCCAGCGTATAATAAGGGGTCTAATTCTGGTTCATCTGGATTGGACGATTTTCTATATTCTTGTCTTGTAGAACGAATAATGTTTCTTTCATTCAATAAGTTATTTAAATTTTCACGCTCTATTGCAGTAAACCATTTAGAATCTTCTAATGCTTTTAATAAAATAGTCGTGGAACCTTGTGTAATAGCAGTACTAAAGCTACTCCCATTTTCAAGCATTTTATATTGACCCGTTTGGTCTCTAAAGTTATACACCCCAACCACGATTTTATTATCTGGCTCTGGTAGTTTTTTAAGCTCTTTTGTATTTTGAGTTCCTTCACCCAAGACTGCTTTCGATACTATTACTGGTTGATTGAAATACGCTCCACATGAGGTACACAAAAAACTAGCAACTAGTGCTTTACATACAATTTTAAACATACAGATTAATTAGGAATTATTACTTGAGTTTGTTCTCCGGTATTAATATCAAGTACATCTACAACTAAACCTCCAGTTGATTCGTATACTTGAACATTTAAGCTACCAAAATTGTATACACCTGGCTCTAAACCTTCTTCGATATTAACTTGACTATTCAGTAAAGCTTGATTAATCCTGTTAAGTAATTGCCTGTTCAAATTTTCAGTAAACTGCTCTAGTTCTGTTGGTTCATCATCTTCTTCTACCTCTTCATAAAAATTTTGAGCTTCAGCAGAGCTTAACAACCATTGGTAATTAAATGTTTCTCCTCCAAAAGATGGATTAATTGGTTTATAAACAAACTCCTGTGCCAAAGCTCCATAAGAAGCACTGAAAAGAAAAATTAAAAAAAATACGATACCTTTTTTCATAACTTTTGATTTTAAATTTAAACATGTACATATAAAAATCATGTATAATTTTACTTAAACTTTTACTATCAGTAGGATTGATAATAATTATATAATGCAAATTTCAATTATGTTCAAAAAAAGTAGATTGGGAGGGCTTTACAGCTTAAAAAGCTGCCTATACAAGGTACAAAAAACATTAATATTTTACAATATAACCCTTCTCTTTCTTGCTAAAAAAATTATATACTATTTTTACAGCTACAGCTGCATGATTCTTTAGATAATCGGTTTTTGGTTGCACAAAAAATTCGTGAACTTTTATATTATCAACTTTAATATGGATTTTAGTTGTTCTTCCTCTAGAAAAAATTTCTTCAACGATTACAGTTCTACTATCTTTAAAATTATAACTTAAAAATTGGCTATAAAAAAAACCATAGAAATCTCTTCCTGGTTTAGTTTTTACTCGTTCTAAAACAACTCCCGGTAGCCTTATTCCATCTTTTGGCTTCTTATTTAATGTAATTGTATTTTCTTCACTATTAATTATTATGTTATCTATAATTAATTTTCTATCCTTACCAATAATTTCATTATCTAAGTTCCTTATTAAGAGTAAGATTGTTATTTGGTTATTCTCATCATTACTATCAATAGCAGTAAAGGATATTTTTTTAACCTCTTTAGGGGAAATCACAAATCTACCTGTTTGAGTATTATCACTAATATTTCCTGATTCCTTATTTTTTTTTAATACTTTTAACTCATAAAGCAGACTTTGATTAATATTAGAAATGTTTTCTGCCTTAGCATTAATTTCAAATATTTTTTCAGATTTAACTACCTTTATTATAGCTTTTACATCTCTATTTAAAAATTGGCCAATTGTTTGAATTGATGATAATAACAATATACCAAGTATAATTCTTCTCATACTAATACTCTATTTTAAAAATTATTAATAAATATTGTTTTGTAATTTCCTTTTTGAATAATTTTTAAGTCTTTACTAATACTATTGGCTCCATTAACAAATATTCTTTGATTATGTCCTTCCTGATATACATCTATTTTATGTAATCTATTGTTGAAATGATTATAATCTTGAAATATATTTCCTGAACCTATTTGAGAAATACTTTCATCAATAACTCTTGCATGTACATCTATATTTACTTTATTGTCATTTCCTTTTTGATTCACATCAATACTACTTTTCTGTGCTTTAATATTGATTCTTGAAATATTATCTTTCCCTTGTTGAGTAATAAAAACTACGTTACTTAAATCTTTTTTTAAAATAGACTCATTCTTTAAATAATTTGAGTACAGCATATGTTCTTGTTCTAATACTACATTGTTTTCATTATAGTTTTGAGTATAACCTAAAACAAACCCTAAACAGCACAGTACTAAAGTATTTATCGTTTTCATTTCCTTGTTATTTAAAATATTAAAAAATCAAGCCCTTTACTCGGGCCTGATTTTATTTAAGTTAGTTTATTTAATTTGTGTAACAATTGCTACGTTAGAAGAACCTATTTGTCCCGCGTAACTTACTTGATCACCACCAACTTGTTTAATGTCTGCGTAATTAAAAGCTCCTAACTGACCTGCAAATGAATAATTATTATTACCAGCTTGATCAGATTTTGTTGTGTTAAAAAAACCAATTTGATAACTTAATGCCATGTTTCGGTTACCTACTTGTTTTTGACTTGCATCATTACCTAAACCGTCCTGAACAACTAGTGCTTCATTTCTTCTACCAAATTGATCTTGATCTGATTTATTAAACCATCCATCTTGATCAGCCTCTGCATAATTAAATCTTTTTGTTTGTGTTTGCGTAGCATTATTTCCTAGACCATCTTGATCTATATATGCACTGTTTCTAAATCCAACTTGTGTTTGACTTGCTTTGTTCCAATATGCGTAACTAGAAAGCTTACCTTGACGTACTTTCGCTAAATTCTTACCAATACCTGATTGTTTTTGATCAGATTCATTATCATGACCAATTTGTTTAGCACAAACCAAGTTTTGTCTTGCACTTTGTTGTTGATCAGAATCATTACTACATCCTTTTTGAAAAACTTTTGCTCTGTTTTTACAGTCTACTTGTACAACTAAAGCTTTGTTTCCTTCTCCGTATTGATCAACATCAGAAACATGTCTATGTCCGCTTTGTTTAACTGTAGCGTCATTGTCCTCACCAAACTGATCTATATCAGATACATTTTTTATACCACTTTGAGTTACCAAAGCATTATTACCTTTACCAATCTGCGAGACCATAGATAAGTTTTTCTTAGCCATACTACCTCCGTCTGATTGATTAATAGTAATTGTATTTTGCTTAAAATGCGAAGTACCTTTTTGGAATATTACGGAAACGTTTCCTCCCATTTGATTTACAGTAGCCTTACTATTTTTATCGGTCTGTAAAATTTGAGAATAACTCGCTCCTGCACGCAAAGCTGCTCGTAAATCCGACCAACATAATACATGTGGTCCGTCTGGTTGTGGATAACATGCATCCGTACGCTGATCTATCTCAATACACCGTTGATGGTCATGTCCACCATCATTTCCACCACACCCATAGGTTGGTGCTTGTTGTGCAAACGCGAACGCAGTAAACACAGCAAATACTAAAGTTAAAATTACTTTTTTCATAATTAAAATATTTATTGGTTATTAAATACATCTTAAAAATGAACACATTGTTTAACAACAAATTAGCTCACGTATACTTGGGGAAGTAATATTAAATTGAGAAGTAAGTACTCTTTTGAGAGAGAGTTTAATTATGAAATTGTGAAGTGACGGGTTAAGTCATAAAATCTAAAAATATGAGAAATTTTTTAGGAGCACTCAAAGGTAATTACAACACGCTGATATTCATAGCTTTAAGTTTATTTATTTTTTCGTATTTTATAGTAAACAACAACCTAATATTGTTCCTATACACTCTTTAAACAATATTTATATATGTTATTTACACCTGCTATAGGTTTAGAACAAAAAGTTAACCTATTAATAATATTGAACTTTATTCTTGCTTAAAATTAAAATTCATCTTTAAACACAATCAATTTTGTTAGAACTCTAAAACAAAAAGCCCTATATTTGCATCTTTAATTTTTTACACAACAACACACAACTATTTTTTATTCATTATGGCTAAAATAAAATTAGAATACATTTGGTTAGATGGTTACAAACCAACTCAAAACTTAAGAAGTAAAACTAAAGTTGAAGAGCATGAAGATTTTCAAGGTACTCTTGAAGAACTTAAGAACTGGTCTTTTGATGGTTCGTCTACAAAACAAGCTTCTGGAGGTTCTTCTGACTGCGTTTTAGTGCCTGTTGCTATTTATCCTGATCCAGCACGTGTTAACGGATATTTAGTTATGACAGAAGTTATGAATGCTGACGGTACTCCGCATGAATCTAATGCTCGAGCTACTATAGATGATCAAGACAATGATTTCTGGTTTGGCTTTGAACAAGAGTATTTCATTATGGACACCAAAACTATGCTTCCATTAGGATTCCCAGTAGGTGGATATCCTGGACCGCAAGGAATGTATTACTGTTCTGTAGGAGGTAAAAATACTCATGGAAGAGATTTTGTTGAAGAACATGCAGATTTATGTATAGCAGCTGGCCTGAATTTTGAAGGAATTAACCAAGAAGTTGCTTCTGGACAATGGGAATTTCAATTATTTGCTAAAGGTGCACGTTTAGCTGGTGATGAAATATGGATTGCAAGATACTTATTAGACCGTTTAACGGAACAATATGGTTATTATATTGAATATCACCCTAAACCTGTAAAAGGTGACTGGAATGGTTCTGGAATGCACGCTAACTTCTCTAATACTGTTTTAAGAACTTGCGGATCTAAAGAAATTTACATGGAAGTATGTGAAGCTTTTAGACCAGTTACTAAAGAACATATTGATATTTACGGAGCGCATAACGACCAACGTTTAACAGGCTTACATGAAACTGCTTCTATTACTGATTTCAGTTATGGAATTTCTGATAGAGGAGCTTCAATTAGAATCCCTATTTTAACAGTTGATAACGGATGGAAAGGTTACTTAGAAGACAGAAGACCTGCTTCAAATGGTGATCCATACAAAATTGCTTCAAGAATTATTAAAACTGTAAAACCAGTTTGTGATAAATTAACATAGTAATTTATCTTATATAGAAAATAACAAAAAACCACTAAGGCATTCTTAGTGGTTTTTTTATTACAAACAACAAATGATTCGTAAAGCTACACTTAAAGATGCTAGTAAAATTACTGCTATTTACAATTATTACATTCTAAATTCTGCTGCTACATTTGAGGAGAAGTGTGTTACTATTAATTACTTTGAAGAGAAAATTAGTGCAGCAAATAAAAAATTCCCTTGGTTGGTATATGAAGAAAACAACACTATAATTGGTTATGCTTATTCCTCTCAATGGAAACCTAGATCTGCATACAAGTATACAGTAGAAATTTCTATTTATTTAAATCATAATACTGTAGAAAAAGGGATAGGAACTATATTATATCAAGAACTAATTAAACAACTTAAACTACTAAAATACAATGCCGTAATTGGTGGTATAACACTTCCCAATCCTTCATGTGTCAGATTACACGAAAAGTTTGGTTTTGAAAAAGTAGCACACTTTAAAAATTTAGGTTATAAATTCAATAAATGGGCAGATGTTGGTTATTGGCAATTATTATTAAAAGAATGAACTATTATGCAAATGCTAAGTAAATAAACAATGCATACGCTCCTAATAAAACAGCTCCTTTTAAACGAGTTACAACAAAATTCTTTGGCAATAATACAAGAGGCAACAACCCTATAGCAATAGCTAACATCCAGAAAATATCATTTGTAAGTATTTTGTCATCTGTTACTTGAATATTTGTAATCATACTTGTTAGTCCTAAAACCGATGCTATATTAAAGATGTTTGATCCTATTAAATTTCCTATTGAGATTGCTTTTTCTCCCTTTAAAGCTGCTATAACTGATGCTGCCAATTCAGGAACACTTGTTCCTATTGCAATTACTGTTACAGATATCACTGCCTTACTTACCCCAATTTTAGTAGCCAAATCTATAGCTCCATCTACCAACCAGTCAGATCCAAAATACAACGCTAACCCACCTAGTGTTAACCATAACAATATCTTCGGATAACCTACAGTCGCTAATGCATCATCTACTTCTTCAGGCACTTCTTCTCCTTTAGATGTTTTAATTAAGATGATTAAAAAAGCGATTAACCCTAATAGTAAAATTCCTCCCTCAACAGTGTCAAGCTTGTTATCATTCCATAAAAAATAATATAGTAATAGCGAAAAACCAACCATCACTGGCCAATTTAATTTATAAAAAGATTTATCGATAGCAATAGGACCGATTAAAGCAGTAACTCCTAAAACCAAAGCAATGTTTGCTATATTGGATCCTACAACATTATTAATAGCAATTGCTGGTGAACCTTCTAAAGCAGCTTGTAAACTTACCAATAATTCTGGAGCTGAAGTAGCAAAAGAAACCACTGTCATACCGATTACCATTTTAGATATATTTAATTTAAATGATAATCCTACCGATGCTTTCACTAAATAATCTCCACCTAACACCAGTAAAACTAATCCACCTATTAAAAATAGTATACTCTCCATTTATTTATTTTTTGCGAAGATACTATTATGATTTGCGTTTAGCGAATTTTGATTTGTCATTTGGTATTTAAAAACGTTAAAACTATGCTAAACTAGTTTTCATTAACATAAATCAATTTTTTTTTAATGTATTTTTATAATAATCAATAGCTTATACAAATAAGTTATACTAACTAAAAAATACATTATGAACTCATCAATTTTAAAAAACGGGCTACTAACTTTAGCTCTAACTACAGCATTAATTAGCCCATCATTTGGTATGCATAGGGCACCAAACAATGGGGAAATCCATACCATACAGAATGGAAAAATTAAAGTTACTATTGACAAAAACACAAAGGGTAGTGAATTTAAAACAATAGTAAAAACATTAAAAAAGCATAATATTGAAGCTAAATTCTCAGGCATCAAACGTAATAAAAGCAATGAAATTATTGCTATAATAATTAAATTAGAAGATGACAATGGTAATGAATCCAACACTTCTTTATCTAGTAACAACCCTATCAGTACAATTACCTTAGGGGCTGAAAAAAACTCGCTATATATTACTTCATCGGATTCAAAAAACTTTAGTTTCAATGGTACCCATTCCCTATCCAAGCATTTTGACTTCTCATTTGATGATGATGAACATAAAATGACTATTAACGGAAAAACATTTGATTTTGATGAAATCAAAGATCAGATTAAAGATGCATTTATTTTCGAAGAAGATAAAGATGGTAAAAGAGTAGTTATCAAACTTAATAATTTTGATTTCGACTTTGATGATGACAAGGAAGAGGAACATGAATGGACAACGAAACAATATTCACAAAAATTTCACTTTGTTGATGATCCAGAAATTGAAAAACTAATAATGATAGATGGTAAAAAAGCTAACTTTAAAAAGTTAGATGAATTAGCAAAATCCGATAAATTAAAATCTGTCGATTTCTTAAAACCAGATACCGCAAAAAGTTTATATGGCAAAAAAGCAAAAGACGGTGCTATTATAGCAACGACCAAATAACACCCTATGTTATAATATAAAACCTCACCCATTTTCGTGAGGTTTTTTTATGCTTAAAACTCAATATTCAAGTTAAAAAAGTTAGTTTTGCAGTTCAATTTAAACTAACAAATTATGTTAACTTTTTTCGGTGTTCTATTTATTATTCTGGGTCTTGGAGCTATCCTACTAAAACTTATTTTTAAAACAAATAAGATTTTAAACCTTTTTACCCAACAACGCAGCTTACAATTGATATTCTTAGGAGTAATAATGAGTATTATTACAGGGATGTTTTTCTATGCAGATGCCGGTACTGCATACGCTGTACAATATGTAACTGGGGGAGATAAAATGATTGCTACACAGGGTATTAAACTAAAATGGTAGGGAAGAATAATTCCATTATCATATGAAACTTCAATAAAGGATATTATCATTAAAGGTGAAGAAGAATTACCAAAAAGTAGTCAAGGTTTATATAATCGAAAAGCTGAAATTAGTACTTCAGTAATTGTAGGTGTAAATATTACTGACGAGGAAATATTCCTTAATATGGCTGATAGAAATCGTAGTGAAGCCAAGTTAATTTACGGTAGGGTTTTACCAAATATTGATGCTGCTATTAAAAACACATGTAAATTAATGGATGCGCAAGATTATATTTCTGGTCAAGCATCTGATTTTGATAGATATTTTAGAGATCAATTAGAAAACGGAATGTATCAAGTAGAACAGTACTACGAATCTGAAAATCCAAATGAAATAGTTGGTGACACTACTACTATTAGAATTATTAAAACTGGTAAATCAAGTAAACAGAAAAAATTCAGAATTAAACGAACTAAAAATGGCAATATCATTAGAGATAATTCAAATACATTAAAACAATATGGGTTAAAAATTTACCAAGCCCAGGTTACCGGAATTGACTGGGAACAATCTTTTGATAACAGACTAGATTTACAGAAAAACGAAGTTGCTCAAACGCAATTAGAGAAGCAACAAGCAGAACGTGAATTTTATCGTGCAAAAAAAGAGATCGCAAAAGGAGAGTCTGAAAAAGCCAAAGAACGTGCTTTACTAGAAAAAGAACAAATTCAACAAACTATTGCTGCAGAAACTGAAGCCAAAGTAGCTGAATTCAACCTAATAAAAGAAAAGAAGCAATTTGAAGTTGAGCAATATAAAGTAAAAAAGTTGCTGCTGATGCTCAATACTATGAAAATGCAAAATTAGTTAGTGCAGGTTTAACACCTCAAGAGCGTGCTGAATGGGAATATAAAACAGCCGTTGGTGTTGCTGAGCAAATAAAAGACTTACGTTTCCATCAACTTATATTGAAGGAAATAAAGACGGTGGAAATAATAATTTACTACAATCATTAATTGGTGCTGATTTAGCAAAACAAATGATGAAAAACGATACTAAATAATCTATATAACCACATTTATTACAAAAACTCGCTCATATTGAGCGAGTTTTCTATTTTTGCACAAAAATAAGCTTCACTTGAAAACAATATTTTTTAAATTTTTAGCTAAAATCAATAAAACAGTCTTACCTAGTTTCTCTAAAAGAAGGCTCGATTTGAGCAAAGCAAATAAAATGCAATTGGCAATTCTAGCTTGGAGAATATACGTAACTAAAAGAGCACTAGATTAAGCCTTATCTCTTCTTTAATACAAGTATTAATTGTTTTTATAATTAATATTAAAACTGATTAACTTTTTGTATCTTTAGTATAAATCAATATACTATGGATAATCACTCAAAACATATTCTATTACATGAAGATTCAATGATCATTCTTGAATCCCTTAAAAATGTTTTAAATACGGCTGATATTAGTTCAATTACAAAAAATAACCATAAGTCTGAAAGCTTAGTTGGATACTCGGCTGGTTACAACTCTAATCAAATTTTTGTATTTGAAGAAGATGCAGTTCCAGCTAAAAAAATCTTGCAAGATTTTTTATCAAAAAAAGATTAAAAAAAAACTCCACATTTAGTTTCGTAATTAGAGAATATCATTATATTTGCACTCGCTTAACGGCCTCGTAGCATAACTGAATAGTGCACCACATTACGGCTGTGGAGGTTGAAGGTTTGAATCCTTCCGAGGTCACAATTAAAAGCCACATTTCCTTAAAAAATAAAGGGATTGTGGTTTTTTCGTTTACAAGTGTGTCACAATATTCTCTGTCCACTAATTCATTATAAAAACAGTAAATATACTCAACTTACTGACTCTAAGTCACAATAAATAATCGAACGATAAAACGCCCGTTAAATATTTAATAAAGATGAGTCTGTTAGACGAATTACTAGCTTTATAAAGAAAGTAATAATACTGAAGTTCCTACTCATTTCCGTAGAAACCTCAGTATTAAGAGTTAAGCTTTAGTTGCTCTAAAAAAAATCTTAATACATTTCAACTATTTAATGAATTAGAAAAAAGGAATTTAATGTCTCGAATGAAGAATTGATAGAGAATATAGTCGCTAAGGAGTTGATATTTAAAAATAACTATTTACAATGCTTTGAATAATATTCAACAAATATTGAGCTATATTGGTCATATAAAAGAAATAAACACAATTGTGTTTATTTACTTGTTGTGCATAATTATGAAGAACATTAAGATTTTAATAATATTTCTATTAACGATTGGAACTTCTGCACAAAATATAAGCGGAATTAACTCTGACCTAAATCTTTCTGATTCTCTAAATTACGAAACTGAAATCAGAATTTATAAAGGTGTAGGAATTACAAACTACTCTTCTGTTTTTAGAATGTTTAAAGATAAATCGGAGAAATGGACAGCGGAATTTTATGAGCATTACGCAAAAGTTGACGGACAGACTGAATTGCGGACTGAAAAAAGAAATCTAAAATCTGAAAATGATATGGGATTCGCTTTTCACAACTTCGTTCGCAGTTATGTTATGGACTTACCAAATTTAAGTGAAGTTGATTGGAAATTAACTACTCGTGGAAATGTAGAAAAAGTAAAAAGAGAGTATCGAGGAAAAACAATAGAGGAATATGAAGTCCTAAACGAAGTAATTCATTTCACAGATGGAGAAGTATATAAAATTCAAGTTAAAGGTTGGAATAGAACTAATGAATTCGAGTTTTATAATATAGACAGTTACTTAATACTTTATCCCGAAATTGACGAACTGATTTATATGTCGGAGATATTGGAAAATGTCCGAAATGAATTTGGGATTTGGAAAAAATAACTATGCACAACACCGTATAAAATTTATGCTATATTTAAACAAACATTGAAAACCAAAACAACCAATAAACATTTGTACTAGGCTGAAAATCCTACGGATTTTAAGCCGCACAAATCTTATACAAACACGTTAACCCACATTGAAAAATGAACTTTGACCTTGATAATTTTAAAGGAAAAGTTGAAAGTCCAATCGGTAAAATGATTAGCCTTTTCAAAGTTTTTGGAGAAAACACTAAAGAAGGTTTTATACCAATTATTTTTTGGATTAACACTTCTGATTCCGATTGTAATAGATTTTTTATTGACGCATGGATGCTTCATTGGGATGTATACAATGTGAATGAAATGACTGAACTAATTAAAGAAGATTTTGAAGAATCCAGTTCGCATAAAGTTATAGACTTAATGGAACAATATGAATTAAAAGGAAAAACTATACTTAATATTGAAATGGACTATGTTAAAAAACCAGACTCTTTGACTGGAAAATTAATCCTTGAAATACAAGATGGTTTTCAAATGGAGCTACTTGATTTTGGAGACGAAAAGGAACAGAAATTAAACATAAAACACGTGGGTTAACAACATATAAAATGCATGCTCACTTCTCTCCTATTTCAAAAGTATGTGTATATTTACAGGTGGATTCCCTGCCGGGAATCCAATCGTACGACTACGTCGCACGACACTTTATATAAACGTTGTGTGTAATTAAAAACTACTTCTCACCCCATTTAGCCATTTTTTCAATAATTGGAATTAACTCTTTCCCTTCCGTGCTTAAGCTATATTCAACATTAACAGGTATTCTATCGGTTAAAACTTTTCTTTCAATTATACCATCTTCCTGCAACTCTCTTAATTGTTCTGTTAGTACTTTATTACTAATACTTGGAATAAAATGATTTATTTGTCCAAATCGCTTTGGTGACTTTACTAAAGTATAAAGTATAATAAATTTCCACTTTCCTCCTAATACAGAAACGACATTGGTCATTGGGCAATTCTCAGGATTTTTATAAATGTATCTCATTTTCTGGTTACCTATGGGTTATTAGTATTTACAATTTTACAAAATAGACTAAACGAATCTAATTATCTTTGTGATACAATATTACAAATTTAAACTAAGTATCATTATGAAACTGATAAAATATTTTGGAATTATTGCACTTATAAGTGTGATGTATTCTTGTAAAACAACAAACGAAAAAGAGGCAAATAAAAAATTAGAAAAAATGGAAGAAAAAAAACTGACTGTAGAAGTTTTTAAAGGAGAAGAAGCTACTGTAAATAGCTATTTATTTAGTAATGGTAAATCGTTAGCTGCAATGGATGTTTTAAGAAGTAGCGAAAATGCCCAAGAATTAGCTAAACTTATTAAATCAAAAGAATTACCATTAGAGTATATTCTAATTTCTCACGGACACCCAGACCACTATACTGGAATGGATGTTTTGAAAAAAGAATTCCCCAAGGCAAAAATTTTTGTTGGTTCAGAAGAAATAAAGCGAGATATCATTGGCTTTAGTAATTGGATGGAAAGTGTTGGTTGGTGGGAAAAAGAACCAAATTTAAAACCAAAATCAGATGCTAACCCAAATGGATTTGACTATGAAAATCAGATTAATGTTTTAAACTCAAACACTATAACTTTAAATGGTGGTGGTACATTGGAAATTGAAACACATTACAATTCAGCAGAAGCGGATCATTTATCTACTCTCTTTTCTAAAGATTTAAATGCTTTCTTTTCTTCAGATTTTTGCTACAATGGAGTACATCTTTGGTTTGGTTCAGGAGTTGACAAAGAGCATATTGAAAATTGGAAATCTGAACTTAAGAAACTTAAAGCTAAATATGAAAATACAGGTATAACAATTTATCCTGGACACGGTGATAAATCAACAACTAAACTATTTGATATTGTTTTAAAGTATATATCAGATTTTGAATCAACAATTGCAACTTCAACAACTAAAGAACAAGCAATAGAAAAAATGAAAGAATTATACCCAAAATGGAAACAAGAAGATTTTTTATTGCCGTTAAGTGCTGATTATCAAATGTCATTAAAAGATAAAAAATAATTGATTTTAATAATTATCACAATATCAGTTTTATTTGTTCTCTCGCTACTTTTAAATAAAAAGAAGCGAGAGATCCCATTTGGACAATTAGTAAGTCATAAAAAATGGCAAATAGAAGGCAATTATTATATCTCTGAGGTCGTGTCATTTAAAGATTCTGTTCAATGCATAAAATACTATAATAAATTGGTGTTTCAGTTTTCAAAAAAAGTTAAAAGCTATGATATTGACAGTTGGACAACTAATGAATTAAAAAGTTCTAATAGTGAGTTAAAAGTTTTTAGATACGGAAATAATATAAAACTCATAAGAAAAACAATAAAATAACTACACACAACAATGTATATAAAACATAGGGCGTTTGGAGCTATACCAAACGCCTTTCTTATTTACAAAGCTCGCCAAATATAAAATTTGGCATTTAATACAGAAAAAATAAAAGCAAAATATTTATATTTGGCTAAGTACCAACTCGAAACAAAAGTGCTAATCTACTGCCCTACGTTTCATATACTAAACGTTGTAGCCAATTATAAAAATAAAAAGATATTCACCTTGCAAGTAGAAATAAAAGAACCACGAATCAAATGTTACAAATGCATGAGGCCTTCAAGCACATGTATTTGTAAACATATTAGTTCTTTCCAGACTAAGACTCGTTTTATTATTCTAATGCACCCGAAGGAGTACAGAAAAGAAAAAAGCGGAACGGGACATATTACCAGTCTTCAACTTGAAAATTCAGAAATTATAGTTGGTGTCGATTTTACCAATAATAAACGTGTAAATGAAATACTGAATAATGAAAAAAGTTATTCATTCTTACTTTATCCGGGGAAAGATAATTTCAACTTCTCAATAAGAAAAAGTACAGAAATTAATTCTTTTATGGGTAATAATCCACATATCTTCATTCTCGATGGCACATGGCCCTGCGCCCGTAAAATGCTTAAACTAAGTAAGAACTTGCAAAAACTAAAAAGAGTGAGTTTTGATAATAAAATCAAATCAAAATTTATTATCAAGCAGCAGCCAGAATCTCTTTGTCTTAGTACTATTGAGTCAGTATATACTGTCTTAAACTTACTTAAGGAATGTGACTTAGAACAATGCGAGACGAAGAACTTCCTTATTCCGTTTGAAAAAATGATTGAGTATCAACTCGAATATGTTCTAAACCCAAATAGTAAAAACTATTGTTCAACTGCGAACAGAGAGATTATTCCTAAGAACATGTATAAGAATAATACGGAAAGAAATATTATTTTTGAACAAGAATAGATGTAATTACTGAATCTATAAGAAAGATATAAATAATTATAAATTTGAAATCATAAAAACTGGATACAACAACACCTATAAACAATACGGTTTTTGAGGCTTAAACAAAAAGGAATTGTATTTTTATAAAATCACCAAATCTTTTGATTTGGTATTTAACAATAAAAAGTAAAAACAAAACACAAAAGCTTATGGCTTGTGCCAAAACGAAAGGTCACTCCTTCTCTACCCAGTACTATTCATAGCTAAACGTTGTGCCTAATTTGACGAAAACACTGAAAAGAATAATTTACATACTGTTTATTGGAGTTTTATTTGGTTGTTCGAACAAGCCGAAAAAAATAGAAATCAAACGAATGAAAATGGAGATTGAAATCTATTTAGAGTTTGAACCTGATGGATATTTCATATCTTGGAATGATACACTTTGCTCTGAATTTATAACTGATTGGAATTATTTGGAAAAAAGACCTTACGAACTTTACTGTCATATTTTCAACAAGGAAAGAGATACCCTCGGATATTATAGAGGATTAAGCAGCCCAAGACAATTCACTTATTTCCGAACTGGAGAAGAAACAGACTCAATAATTGATTTGGAATTTTCAGTTGGAATCAATCACTTTTCGGAATTTCTCTATGAACAATCGGAAGATTATATCAATAGATTTAATGAAAACTTTGAGGAAAGAATCGAATTCAAGTCAATACGTCTGGATTTAAAAACTGACTTGAAAAAGAAAATAGAAATCGAATTAATAAACAAAAAAAACTAGGCACAACAACGTGTATAATTAATTGCTTTGGTCGTTGCCTATTTGGAAAATTCCTTCGGAATTTTCTCGCGTTCGTTTTTGTTTACTAAATTAGTTGCTGAAACACGCAACTAACCATACACAAAACCGTTAGTGGTAATTGAATTAATGAAAATGAAAATTTGCACAGCACAAACCAAACCCATTAAAGGTGATATTGAGCAGAATATTATAAACCATCTTACCTTAATTGATCTTGCATCAGAGGGAAATGCAGATTTAGTAATTTTCCCTGAACTATCTATTACAGGCTATGAACCAACTCTAGCCAAAGAATTAGCAACAACTTCAGAAGACAAAAGGTTTGATGTTTTTCAGACTAAAAGCAATCAAAATGATATTGTAATAGCTATCGGAGCTCCACTACTCAATCAGGGTGATATATGCATTGGAATGATTGTATTTCAGCCTCAAGAAAAGAGGACTACTTATCTAAAAAAACATTTATTCCATACTGAACAGGAATTCTTTAAGAGTGGGCACAGTGCTACAAACTTGATTATTAAAGACATCAACGTTGGGCTAGCAATTTGCTATGAACTATCTGTTGCTGAACATCAAAAAAATGCTTATGATAATGGTGCTGAAATCTACATAGCAAGTGTTGTCGAATCCATCGAAGGGCTAGATAAGTCTATAATTAAAATGTCGAAGACAGCAAGTAATTATTCGATGATTGCTCTAATGTCAAACTGTATAGGTGTTTCTGGGAAATATGAATGTGGTGGAAAATCTTCAATTTGGAATCAAGAAGGGAAATTAATTGGACAATTAAGCAGTTTTGAGGAAAGTGTATTGATTTATGACACAGAATCCAAAGAAACCCTAAAAAAAGTAAAAACTACCACTAACAACATATAAAATGCATGCTTGGGTTTGGGTATAAATTTCCAAAGTAAGTGTATATTTACTCGTAAATTTCTTGCCGGTTGACACTTTATATAAACATTGGCAACAATTAGAAAATGATAAATTTAAGTAGTTATAGGTTTTCAAAATGTAGCGAAATCTGAGAAACCTACAGACAAAAAATATTATAAAACGATTTTAATTGGACTCTATATATTTGGAGGCATATATATGGAACTAGATACTGAAGACAGAGAGAAGATTTACTCATATTTCATAGAATTAATGAATATAGTCCGGTTAGAAATTTCTGATGGACATTTGAATGACTTTATGCATAGACTTGACCCAATCAAAGTGATAGATAATAATTAAAACTTTTCAAAAATGGATTCAAAAAACGATTATAAGAACAAACCGACTGATAAACAGAAGCTATCAGATGCAGAGTTCAAACCAAAGACAAATGAAGAACTGAATGAAGAGAACCCTGCTAGACGAAAGAGGAAACAAGCTACAGAAGAACAACTTAACAACCCGTTACATGGAGTAAAATTGGCTCAGATTTTAGAACGTCTGGTAAAACATTATGGTTGGGATTATCTGGCAGATCGTGTCAATATTCGCTGTTTCATGTATAACCCTACGATGAAATCAAGCCTAGGGTTTTTAAGAAAAACGCAATGGGCTCGCGAGCATGTTGAGGACGTCTATTTGGATATGTTGGAAGAACAAGAATAGGCCAATTTAATATGAAAAAGTAAAAAGAACATTTACCACAACATCTAAAAGGTATGCTTAGCTATAGTATTAATTTTATTGTATTCCACTTTTTCAATATTAAAATTGTGTAGTACTAAACATAGCCAACTATTTATCCACCTTGTTATGTTATGTTATGTTATGTTATGTTTCTTTCCTCTTTAAACATCGTCCTCTTGGCTCATCGCCTTTATGGAGTACAATTTCGGAGTGTAGAAATTGCGCAGCCTCAGCTGAATCTTTCACTTTGGAAGCACTACGTTCTAACATTTCTGATTCAAACTCAGTTAATACACTTTCTCTCACTCCAGATTTTCTCCATTGAGATAAAGGTCTACATCCTTTTGAGATTCCCCGAGCCAGCGCTAGCGCATCTAACAGAGCCTGATTAGCTCCTTGTCCTTTAAATGGACTCATAGGGTGAGCCGCATCTCCAATCAAAGTCACTTCCTTCCCTTTCTCTAACAATTCTGACTTGAGTAATTCTCTATCATATACAGGATATCCAGAAACCTGAGCTTCTTGGGTCGCTACTAAAATCTGAGGAATGGGATCGTGCCATTGAGTCCTACGGCAGGCTTCTTTTTTGAGTGCTTGAGCACCTTGAGCGCTTAACACCTTAGCCTCTTTTTCTGGTATTGGGAAGCTTAGTTGCCACATTACAGAATCTGACGCATAAGGCATTATGTAAATCCGTTCATTTCCATTAGCAGTTTGAAATACAGTGGCTGAGTCCAATAAAGGATTCTCAAGACCTTCAAGGTCCGCTAAAGGACAAATACCCAATATCACAATACAACCGAGGTAACGTAAAGGGGTTACATCCTCACCAATTAACAACTTCCGTACCGAACTACGAATACCATCGGCTCCAACCACAAGATCCGCCTTGAAGCCCTTTATCACCCCGTTCACTTGAAAGCTCAAATCAACACCTTCACCCTTGCATTTCTTAAAATCTACTAACTGATGTCCCCACTGCACCGCATCATGTTCGCCGAGTTGCTCAAGCAGAGCTAAACGCAAAGACTGCCGTGAAATATGTATATTAGTACGCTTCGGAGACTTTTTTACATCCGACTGCATCCATTTTCTCATTCCCCATTCACCAATTACTTTTCCTGTTGTAGTATGAACCACATGTCTTGTTGAAATAACCCCTTCTTTTAACGAGAAAATACCAAATCCCTCGATCGCTTTACTAGCTTGTTGCAAAGTGAGTCCATAGCCCTGAGAGCGAACATCGAAACCACTATCTCGCTCATAAAGGGTAAAAGGTATCCCTCGGTGTAAACAAGCTACAGCTAGAGCCACTCCTCCTATACCACCACCAATAATCGCAACATGTGGGTAATTTTCTTTATCAGCTATAGGATGACTAGCAGAAGGATGTAAACCCGATCCGGAACAGTTCAAGCATGGATATAGGTTACGCTTAGGACGAACTGGAGCCGTTCCTTCTCCCTTCAATTTTTCAAATTGATCTAGTGCCACCTGGTAGCGGAGTCTCACTTTCTTACGGAGTCTCCTACTTTTTTTTCCGTGTCCATGACATTCTTGACAAATAGTCCAGCTTCCCTCTTCATTCTCCACCATTTTCACTTCTTTTATATTTAACTTGATCTTGACTTACTTATATATAATTTAACCTAGTAATTTATGCTTTTCAGTAACTCTGCTGTACTTAGATGTCAAAAGTTGTAGCTTCAGATCTGCACATAATCATCAATTTTTATTTCTTCTATTATAAAACAAAATTAAAAAATTTGGCTACTATATATATAATCTTTGGGATTAAAAATTAAGCTCATATTATTTAGTAATGCCATTCAAGTTCCTATTTTCTGAATACAAGTAATCTCATTTAGATTTCTTTAGTCTCTTTTCTTCCTTTTTCTCTTTAGGAGTTTTAACTGATTCTTTTTTAATGTTCTTCTTTTGACTCTTTACATTTTGCCATTATAATATCTTTTAATTTTTTGTAAATCTAAAAGTAAGTAATAATTTATATACGATATTGTGAGTAGTTTAAATTTTACACCAATAGATCGGTTATCACAATCGGTTAATAACGTGGCTTTTTTAATTGAGTATCAGTATAACTAGCCGAATTTTATATAAAAAGGTGTTACTCTCCAGCTTTACTAACCCTGTAGTTGTTTTGTTAGGTTTCTCCTTTTAAAAAAGTATTATTTATAGCAACAAATTCTATTAATTTAATATGTTAAATAATATTTCTATTGTAATTAGTTAAAGTGTTTTGCCGCCTCACAGAAAAAACATAACACAGTAAACAACAGCACTATAACCATATAAAGTAAAAGAATAGTAGTGGAATGTAAACATAGGAGTTAAAACAAGAGATTTTAGTAATGCAAGTTCTGTAACCTGGAATTTGAAAAGAAGGTTTAGATAATTTCAGTACTATATTTAGGATTTTAAGCGAGCTAGTCTCGCTTAAAATTTACTTTATTTCTAGTGTAGAAAATTCTGATGAGAATTAGCCTTTACTTCTAAAAAATAAAAGTCCTAACAATTTAATTGTTAGGATTTTTATTTTTTATCACATCAATTTTAATAGAACACTAACCACCAAACAACTACCAAAATCACCCCCCCAATTATTGCGTCGTAAATTGAAAATTCTAAAGAAATTGCTTCGTCTAATGGTTTGCTTGAAAAGATGCTTCTAACCAGTATGTATAATTGTTTAATCATAATTAAATTGATTAGTTTAATAAACTGATAATAATACCTTTAAGTTAATCAATATTTTTCACTTTAGAAAACAATACAAATAACTATTTGCACAAAAAAAGGCTCTAATACTAAATTAGAGCTTTTTTAAAATTAATATAAATTATATTATCTCTGCACTTAAACCAGCTTCTAACAGCTTTGTGCATTGTGGTTTTAAATCATTCAATAAACCAGTTTTTACTGTACACTTTCCGTTGTAATGTACTATTAGTGAACATTGTTCAGCTTGTAATGGGCTATGTCCGCATGTATCAACCAAACAATCAATAACATGATCAAAGCTGTTTACTTCATCATTGTATAAAACTATTTCGTTGTTTTTAGTTTCTTTAGTTTTTAAGGAAACCTCTTCTAATATTTGTTCTTGTACACTCATACTTAACTAATTAACACTACAAATTTACATATTTTACAGCAACCCAGTTGTTTCTTTCTAAATTTTCTACAAATTTTAATTGATGCTTACCACATTCCTCCGAAATCAACGGGATATCTTCTACATAAAAACCACTCAATAACAAAGTTCCATTTTCATTCAAACAAGAAGCATATATAGCAATGTCTTTCAACAAAATGTTTCTGTTAATATTTGCAATAATAACATCATATTTTTTACCCGCTAACAAACTTGCTTCGCCTTCATAAGCTTTTATCTTATGGCAGTTATTACGCTCTATATTCTCTACCGTATTTAAATAACACCAGTTATCAATATCAATAGCGTCTAATGTGGTAGCCCCTCGCATTTCAGCTAAAATCGCTAAAATACCTGTTCCACACCCCATATCTAAAACCGACTTACCAGCAACATTTAATTTTAGAATATGCTGAATCATCATATGAGTTGTTTCATGGTGACCAGTACCAAAACTCATTTTAGGTTCTATTATAATATCATAGTCAACATCCGTTTTTTCATGAAATGGTGCTCTTACAGCACATTTTCCATCAACCTCTATTGCTTGGAAATTCTTCTCCCATTCTTTATTCCAGTTAACTTGCTCTATTTCCTCAGAAGTAAAAGTGATTTTAAACTCATCATTCGTTAAAATATAGATATCGTTTAAAATATCTGCATTCCATTCTGGTTTTTGAATATAAGCTATTACTCCTGCTACATTTTCAACAAAACTTTCAAAACCAGCGTATCCTAATTCAGCAATTAAAATTTCTGTTCCTGGTTCTCTAGGGGAGATATCAAATGTATATCCTATATATATTGGCGCTTCCATATTATACTGCTGCTATAATTGCTAAAAAATCTTTTGCTTTTAATGCTGCTCCACCAATCAAACCTCCATCAACATCTGGGTTTGAGAAAATTTCTTTGGCATTTGTTGGCTTCACACTTCCACCATATAAAATTGATACATTATTAGCTACTTCAGTTGAGTACATATCAGCAACAGTTTTCCTGATGAATGCATGCATTTCTTGTGCTTGTTCTGGCGAAGCTGTTTCTCCAGTTCCAATAGCCCATACAGGTTCGTATGCCAATACTATTTTATTCCATGCTTCTTCTGGTAAATGAAATAACCCATTTTTGATTTGACTTTCGACCAATTCAAAATGTTTATTTTCTTTTCTATCGTTCAACTCTTCGCCAAAGCAGAAAATTATTTTCATCTTTTGCGCTAATGCACTATCTACTTTTTCTTTTAAAACTGCATCCGTTTCACCAAAATAAGCACGACGTTCACTATGACCTAATATTACAGTTTTTACTCCTGTACTTTTAAGCATATCTGCAGAAATTTCACCTGTAAAAGCTCCATTTTTAGCAGCATTCATATTTTGAGCAGCCACTTTAATTTTGGAATCACCAAGAACTTTTACTGCTGTATTTAAATTTACAAACGAAGGAGCTACTATTACTTTAGTATTTTTTAAGTCAGATTTTTTTAACCCTTTTCTTATATCTTTCAACAATGATTTAGTCTCCTTTGTATCATTATTCATTTTCCAATTTCCTGCAACAATATTCTTTCTCATGTAACTTATTTTCTTTTATATCGATTCTTAAACAATTTACTTATCAGCTTTAATTGCTTCTAAAATTTTAGAATCATTCGCTTTAATTGCTTTATATAATTTTATACTTCCGTCTTTTCCAATTACCATATAACGAGGAATCCAGTCTAAATCAATTGATTTACCTAAAGCTCCTTTCATTGATCCTGAAGTAACTAAATAGTGATCTCCCACTATATTTCTTTTATCGATTGTTGATTTCCATCTGTCTTGTTTTCTATCAACCGATAAAAATACATATTCCAAATCGTCACTTTTTGTTTGTTCCTGTAAAGCTTTTACTAATGGTAATCCTTTGATACAATCACTACACCATGATGCCCAAATATCCAATACAATTGTTTTTCCTTGATGTTTTTTCAATACATCATCCAAAGTAACATTACCTCCTTTTAAACTCAGCAATTTAGCTGATAATGCTTCTTGAGGGAATGCAGTTTTTTCTTGTGCACATGCACTTATCACAATACTAGCAAATGCTATCAATACTATTTTAAATTTCATCATAATCTTTTTTTTAATTCAATCTTATTTTAGGGTCTAACCACCCATATATTATGTCGACAAAAATATTAATAATTACAAACATACTGGCTATTACAAGTACAGATCCCATAATAACTGGTAGGTCTAAATTATTTAAAGCATCAACTATTTCTTTTCCTAATCCATTCCAGTTGAAAATATATTCAACAAAAACTGCTCCTGCAAGCAACGATGCAAACCAACCTGATATTGCTGTAACAACCGGGTTCATAGCATTTTTTATTGCATGGTTTTTTATAATCATAAATTCTGACAATCCTTTTGCTCTAGCTGTACGGATATAATCCTGGTTGAACACCTCTAATAAGGAATTTCGCATTAATTGAATTACAACAGCTAAAGGACGAATTCCTAAAACCAACGCTGGTAAAATCAAGTTTTTAAACTTCAAATGAACCTCTTCTCCAAAATCGTCCAATTCATATAAACTACCAGTCATTTCTAAATTTGTGTATTTGTGTAATACATAACCAAACAACCATGCAAAAACAATGGCACTAAAAAACGATGGCACACTCATCCCCAAAATACTGAATACTTGAATAAATTTATCTACCCAAGAATCTTTAAATAATGCTGAAAATATTCCTAACACTACTCCAATTAGTAATGCTATACAAATTGACGCCACAGCTAATACTGCTGTATTTGGTAATGTTTCACCTATTATTTGACCAACTGATTTTCCTGATTTTGCAAATGATTCTCTTAAATATGGTGTTTTAAGTACAATAGTAGTATTAGCTATAGTAAAAAGTTCTAGCGAATTATATTTATTTGTTGATAAGCTAGTGTAGTTCTCAGTATTTATATTGTGAAAAGAGATAGGGGACAAATCGTTTAAATAGTATCCATACTGAGTGGATAATGATTTATCAAATCCGAATTTCTTTTTTATTGCTGCTATTTGCTCTGTACTTTCATTTTGCCCTAACATCATTTTAGCAGGATCACCTGGCAACACATTAAATAGAAAGAAAATAACGGTAATCACTCCAAAAAGAGTCAATACTGAATAGCTTAATTTATTTAGCAAATACTGTATCAATTAGTCCTTCGTTTGCTTCGTTAAATCACCAGAAAAAGCATCGTAATTTTCAAAGTAAATAAACCCAAAATCATCTTGAGTTTTTACTTCAGATTTAAATCCTTTACTATTCATAATATTATAAGTTGATGAAGCATCCTTTAACAACCACCATAACTCCTTTTCTCGATCAAACTCAAACGTAATTATTCTAGTCCAACGGTTTGCTCTTCCTGCTTCATGCTCTACAGCAAATGTATTTCCTGTAAAAACTATTGACGTTAACGGGCTACCTTGTGGAGAATTACATGAGTAACAATATATAATATCTTCATTTTCTAATGTTTTTTCTAATATTCCAGAATCGTTTCGTTCTAAAATAATCACATTCCGTTTAGACTTTATCTCATCACTTTTATACTTACTTACTTCATTTAAGTCTCCAACAACAAGTATTGCGTCAATTAATTTATCTCCATTAAAATCTCCTGCTTCATAAGTAATTATATATTGATTCGCTCCAAGAAACCCTTTAATTTCATCAATAGGAATTGTTGGTTTTTCTGCAGCAACAAAATCATCAGACCAACGTTTTTTCTTTTTTTGAGCAAAAGATACTGTTGTTATTAGTAATAAAAGAAGTATGATTTTTTTCATCCTGTATATTATTATGTAACCTAGATTATAATTCTAATTTATCAATATCATTCCAGTGGAACTTTTGCTTTATGATTGATTTATCCATTTCAAAAACTCCTGGATTAGAACGAACAATTGTTTTTAATGTTATTCCATCACAGAAATAAAATTTAAAATTTAAATCGTACTCTGCTATCTTTTCCGTTCTATTTTCTGGGGTTTCAGCAGTCATTCCAATAACAGTATATCCTTTCTTAACTGCTTCATCAGTTGCCTTTTTAATTGCTTTAAATCCTTCATCACTTGATTTAGCAAAATCATAAGCTACAACAACTAATACGTTATCCTTTGATAGAAACAATTCTGTATCATCATTCTCTCCTTCAATCATAAAGTCATGAATTTTTGGTTCCACAGCTTCTCTTATTATTTTTGATGAAGAACCTACTAATTCACCTCCCTCAATTGTAGGATAATCACCCACATATGTTTTCTTTACTCCATTTTTTTCAATAATCCAAGTATACTCAATAATTGCTGGTAAAGCATCCGGTGGGACTACCATTCCTTCTGCAATACTTGCATTCACTTTATATGCTCTAAAATCCTTTATCGGCAAATGATTATAACAATACACCGTAAATATCAACGAAGTAATTAAACTTAAACTTATTAAGCGCCATTGACTTTTATCAAAACGTTTAATTATAAGCATTAAAATAAATACTATAACTGAAAAAATTACTGGAAACCACCACCCTGTTACACCAACTGAAAACAAAGCGATAAGTACTAATGACGGAACTATATATTTTAAATCTTCTTTCCTCTTGTTTGGAAAAATTTGTTTTCGGAGTAAGAATAATATCAATGAAAAGAATAACAATACAACGTCTTTTGTAAACGACTCCCATGGTGTCAACTTTAAAGCATCACCAAAACAACCACAATCTTTTACTTTATCAAAATAAGCAGAATAAAACGTTAGAAACGTAAAAAACAACATCATTAATACATTCAGTGTTGTTGTTAATTTTGCTTTTAATCCGAATATCAATGCAACTCCTAATAGTATTTCTAAAATACAAATACTTCCTGCCATTACTAAAGTATAGGGCTGTAAAAACTCCATACCTAATATACCTTCGGTGAAATACTCTATTAATTTATATGAGAACCCTAAAGCATCATTTGCTTTAATAACACCTGAAATTATCAATAAACTTCCTACTAGTAATCGTGAAATATATAGTAATGTATTTTTCATATTTATTATTGTTTTAAGTAAACACCTTCAGGTGTGATTGCTACTATTTTATACTTCTTCTTGTTCTTTTAATAAAATTAATGCAAAAACTGAATAGTTAATCATATCTTGATAATTTGCATCAATACCTTCACTAACTAATGTTTTTCCTTTATTATCTTCAATTTGTTTTACACGCAGCAACTTCTGTAAAATTAAATCAGTTAATGATGAAATACGCATCTCTCTCCAAGCTTCACCATAATCATGGTTTTTAGCTTCCATTAACTCTCTAGTCAACTTAAATTGAACGTCATACAATAATGTAGCCTCATCCAAACTTAAATCTGGTTGTTCAACCACTCCTTTTTCTAACTGGATTAAAGCCATTAACGAATAGTTGATTATTCCTATAAATTCAGAAACTTCACCTTCATCAACTTTACGTTCCGAATTTTGTTGCAATCCACGTATACGCTGTGCTTTGATAAATATTTGATCAGTTAATGAAGGTAGACGTAATATCCTCCACGCACTTCCATAATCCTTCATTTTATTGATAAACAAAGTTCTGCAAGTATTTAAAACCTCATTGTATTGTTTCGCTGTTTTTTGCATATTTATCTTCCGAAAAAATGGAAGTCTTATTTTTAGTTAACTTAACTTTAATTTCCGTAAATTTCGTTGATTTTTTGTTGATTAACAACAGTAATATCACTTTTATTTCGCATAAAAATTGAAAAACGCGCTATGACTATTAATTGCAAAGGGAAACTTATTGATTTAACCACTCCAAAAGTAATGGGTATCCTGAATTTAACTCCAGATTCTTTTTATGATGGAGGGAAATATCTCGATGAAAACGGTATCTTTTTACAAGTTGAAAAAATGCTAAACGAAGGTGCTACTTTTATTGATGTGGGAGCCTATAGTTCACGTCCTGGAGCAAAACACATTTCTGAAGAAGAAGAATTACAACGTATTGTGCCAATTATTAAAAAATTGATTGCTAAATTCCCTAACATCTTACTATCAATAGATACTTTTAGAAGTGAAGTAGCAAAACAGTGCATTGAAAGTGGAGCTGCTTTAGTTAATGATATTTCAGCTGGAGAAATGGATTCAAAAATGATGCAAACTACTGCGACATTAAATGTTCCATATATCATGATGCATATGAACGGGACACCACAAAACATGCAGAAAAACCCTGTATATAGTAATGTAACTCAAGATGTTTTATATTATTTTTCTGAAAAAATTGCTTTAGCAAGAAGCTTTGGAATTAATGATGTAATTATTGACCCAGGTTTTGGGTTTGGAAAAACTAATGCTCATAATTTTCAACTTTTAAATGAATTAGAACTCTTTAAAAGTATTGATCCCCCCTTATTGATAGGGCTGTCAAGAAAATCAATGATACATAAAACACTAAACACTGATTCTCAAAATGCACTTAATGGAACCACTTCATTAAACACTGTTTCATTATTCAAAGGAGCAAACATTTTAAGAGTACATGATGTGAAGGAAGCTATGGAATGTGTTACTTTAACTCAAAAATTAACAACATGATCAGATTAATTGTATTTATCGCTATTATATTAATTTCTTGTAAAAGTGACATCAAAACAATTGATATAACAACACCTTTAAAAGAAGTTCCAACGTCATTTTTCACTCCAAATACGCTACATAAAATTAATGAATCTGGTAAAACAATTGACTTTACAAATGAATACTACAGGTTTCCAAATACAGAATTCTCAAAATTCTATTTAAAAAAACAGCCAGAAAAATATGCCCCTTACTTTAATATTACGTTGAATTTAAGTATTAAGGATAAAATAACTTTTGAAGGAGTAGAAATATTTAGAAATGAGTTAATTTCCTATTTAAAAGAATTTGTAGATTTTGCTGCTGAAGGAAAATCTGCACTAATTCATTTGAATTTTGATGAAAACATCAGCTTAAAATCATATCTTGATTTTATCGAATTTATTAAACCAATTTCATCGGAATCGATCCAAATTAATAAGACCGTATTTATATACAATGTGAAGTCTTTACCCGATTGTGATTGTAGTTTATAAACTTTCTATAATTATTTTCTATTTTTACATAAACATCATTCATTTTGGAATTATTTGATTTTTTAGAATTCAGCTTTTTAGACCTTGTAGATATTACGCTAGTTGCACTATTATTATATTATATATACAGACTAGTAAAAGGTACAGTAGCCATTAATATTTTTATTGGTATTGTAGTTATTTATCTTATTTGGGAATTAACTAAAGCACTACACATGGATGTTTTAAGCGGTATTTTAGGTAAGTTCATTAGTGTTGGTGTATTTGCGTTGATAGTTGTTTTTCAACAAGAAATAAGAAAGTTTTTATTGATGATTGGTTCAACCAAATTCTTTACCGATAGTAAACTCTTACAAAACTTCAACTTTTTACAAACCAAATTAAAATCGACTACTGATGTTGATGCTATCCTAACTGCTTGTATAAAATTAGCAACTACAAAAACTGGTGTTTTACTTGTTATTGAACGTAAAAACAATTTAGATTTTGTTAAGAGTACTGGTGATGAAATGAATATTGCAATTACACTACCTATATTAGAAAGTATCTTTTATAAAAATAGCCCGTTACATGATGGAGCTGCTATTATTGAAGGGAATAACATTACAGCTACCCGAGTTATACTCCCTGTATCTAATAACCAAAATATTCCTAATAGGTTCGGGCTAAGACATAGAGCTGCTATAGGTGTTACTGAAAAAACTGATGCCTTAGCTTTAATTGTTTCTGAAGAGACTGGCCAAATATCATATATCAAAAACGGAGAGTTCGTATTATTTAAAGATACCGCTGAACTTGGAGAGATACTAAATCAAGATTTAGGATAGGTAAAATAACATAATCAAATAAAAAAAATCCTGTTAATTTAAAAAATTAACAGGATTTTTTACCCCAAAAAAACTTACTTTACCTACTATTAAAAGCAGATACTCAAATATAAGACATTATTTTAGTTTATAAAATACCCAATGTTAGGTATTTTTCAATTAATTATCACTGAACTGAACTTCATATAATTTTTTGTAATAACCATTTTCTATAGCCAACAACTCTTTATGTGAGCCTTGTTCAACTATTTCTCCATGATTCATTACAATAATTTTGTCAGCGCTCTTAACTGTTGCTAAACGATGTGCAATAACTATTGATGTTCTGTTTTTCGTGATTTTTGCAGTTGCATCTTGTATTAATTGCTCAGAATATGAATCAATTGAAGAAGTTGCTTCGTCTAAAATTAAAATATCCGGATTACTTACATAAGCTCTTAAAAAAGCTAATAATTGTCTTTGACCTGTAGATAACATTACTCCACGTTCCTTTACATTATATTCATAAGAACCAGGAAGTTGCTCAATAAACTCAGTCACACCAATTACCTCTGCTGCTTTTTCAACTTCTACTTTGGTAATACTAGTGTCATTTAATGTGATGTTATTTAAAATACTATCCGAAAATAAAAAAACATCTTGTAATACAATTGCAATTTTATCCCTTAAATTATCCAATTTATAGGAATCAATTGAAACACCATCAAGCAAAATAAAACCACTATTAATTTCATAAAACCTACTTAACAAATTAATAATTGTAGATTTCCCAGCTCCAGTTGCCCCTACAATAGCAACAGTTTCACCTGGATTTACTTTAAACGAAATTCCTTTTAGTACCTCCTCACCTTCAATATAGGAAAAATGAACATCTTTGAATTCAATTACACCTTTTACATCAGAAACCTCAACTGTTCCATTATCTAAAATTGAAGTGTCCGTATCCAATACATCAAAAACTCTATTCGCTGCAACCATTCCCATTTGAAGTGTATTGAACTTATCCGCTAACTGACGTAATGGGCGGAATAACATTTGTGTCATCTGCACAAACATAGCTATAACACCTATATTAGAAAGATCATGATTCATTATAGCGTCCATACCCGAATTCCATAAGATAACTGCAATAGTTATTGAGGAAGCTAATTCTATTATTGGAAAGAAAATTGAGTTATACCAAACTGTTTTAACCCAAGCTTTTTTATGCTTTGTATTAATTGCTTCAAATTTTTGATATTCTTCTTTTTCACGAGCAAATAATTGTACTATTTTCATTCCAGTAACATGTTCCTGTACAAATGTATTTAATGCTGATATTTGCGTTCTTACATCTTTAAAAGCCCCTTTCATTGCTTTTTGGAATATTCGTGTTGCTAGTAAAATAAAGGGTAAAACTGCAATAACATATAATGATAGTTTCAAACTAGTAACCAACATAACAATAATAACAACTATCATTTTTAATAAATCACCAATAATAACAAAGAACCCTTGACTAAAAACTTCTGCTACTTTTTCTATATCACTTACTGCATTAGTAACTAATTTCCCAACAGCATTGGTGTCAAAATACTTCATTTTAAAATGAAGCATATGCTTAAATAATTTTATTCTAATATCTCTAATAATAGATTGCCCTATCCAATTCGAAAAAAAGATGAATAGAAACTGGACTATAACTTCTAAAAATAAAATACCTGCAAGTATCGCTACCAAAATAACTAATCCTTTTTCGTCACTTTCATATAGCTTAGTTGTGATAATTTCATTTAATAAGTAAGGTCTTGAAACCGCTAAAAACGATAATACTATTGCAGCCAACAATACACTATAAAAAGTTACAACATATGACCTAGTATATATTAATAACCTTTTAAAGCGCTTAAAATCAAATGTATTTGAATTTTTACTTGACATATGCTATATTTTCAGGATATTCAACTTGTGTTAAATACAATCCTTGTGCAGGAACTGAAACTCCTGCTGCTCCCCTATCTTCACTTTTAATAATCTCATGAATTGCTGAAACTTCTATTTTTCCTACACCTACATTTAATAAAGTCCCAACTATTGCTCGTACCATGTTACGCAAAAAACGATTAGCAGAAATATGAAACACTAACTGATTACCTTCTAAAAGCCATTCTGCATGTGTAATATCACAATTAAATGTATGCACTTCTGTTTTTACTTTAGAAAAGCATCTGAAGTTAGTATAGTCTAATAAAATTTTAGCCGCCTCATTCATTTTTACAACATTCAACGGAAGTTTCATTAAATGTGTATATTCATGTAAAAACGGATCTTTATTAGTGATTATTTTATACTGATACGATCGTTTAGTAGCATGAAATCTAGCATGAGCATCATCAGCTACTCTAAAAACTTTAGCTACCACTATAGTTTTGGGCAATATTGAATTTAGCTTATACATAAACTCATTTTCATTAAGCACATTATCATTGTCAAAATGAGCAAAAATTTGAGTTGCATGTACTCCTGCATCTGTTCTACCTGCTCCAACAACACCAGTTTTAGTACGTAATAAAGTTGTTAATACTTGCTCTAAAACTTCTTGTACAGATATTGCATTGGGTTGAATTTGCCAACCATGATAGTTTTTTCCATTATATGAAAGTTCAATAAAATAGCGCAATGAAATTCTTTTTTTGATTAGCAAATATAAGATATGATTTACGAATTATAATTTTACCTGATGTTAAAGTAAATAAAATACTTGCATTCATCTAAAAAAGCTACTTTTGATGTGTTAATTTTTGAATATTCAACTCCTTCATGACCAAAATATTATTGTTATCAGATACACATAGTTTTATTGACGAGCAGATTTTAAAATATGTAAAACTAGCGGATGAAATATGGCATGCAGGAGATATTGGTGATTTAAATGTTACAGATACTATTAAAAATCTGAAACCTTTAAGAGGCGTTTATGGAAATATTGATGACGCCACTGCAAGACTAGAGTTTCCGCTACACAATAGGTTTTTATGTGAACAAGTAGATGTATGGATAACTCATATTGGCGGGTACCCTGGAAAATATAATATCAATATCAGAGAGGAAATTAAAAAGAACCCTCCAAAAATATTCATTGCTGGTCATTCACATATTTTAAAAGTACAATACGATAAAAAGCTACAATCATTACATCTCAACCCTGGAGCTGCTGGTAAACATGGATTTCATAAAGTCCGTACTATGCTTCGTTTTGAAATTGACGGAAGTGATATTAAAAATATGGAAATTATTGAACTGGAACAACGAAAGTAAATTAGTTTACCACCAAAAACTCACTTAACAAAGGCTTCAATTCCTTTTTCAACATAGGAATCAACTCTTCTCCATACTCTAAATACAATTCAGAAAAATTTGTATTACGTTCTTGCAAGCTTTGCTTGGGGAATAACTCATTTTGTAAAGCTGTAAATGAATTCAGTTTCTCTTTTAGTTTACGTTTCTCTGCACTTAACAATCGTTTTTCTAAATTAGCTAATCCTGTTAACTGCTTCTTCTCTTGTGCAGCAACTGCTCCAACAAAAGATTCATCAGTTTGTTTCGCTACTTCATACAAAGCTGTAAACTGCTCTTTTAAAAACAAAACCTGAGCTGAAAAATCAATATTTAATTCCGATAATTCTTTTGTTTTCTGAGTTATCAAATCGGTTTGTTTTAAAAATAATTCGGCAATAGATAGCTTAATTTTCTTTAACTTTTTTTGTTGTGCTTCAGTAATTATCAATGCGGAATTACGCAATAATAACATTGGAAAAACAACTCCAAACTTGATAAACATTGACTTCATTTCAAACCAATAAGCCAATTCTCCTCCTCCACCTATGTAACATAGGTTTGGCAATACTACTTCTTGATACAATGGACGTAACAATACATTAGGTGAAAAGCGCTCTGGGAAGTCATTGACCTCTTTTAATAACTCGCTCTTATTCCAAAAAATTGTAGTGTTATTTACACGATATACCTCATCTTCAAAAATAATTCGTTCACGGATTCCTTCAGTAATATAAAACAAATTGATTTTTCTAGGGTTAACTTGTATTTTATACTCACTAGGAAAAGCTGAAATAGTTTTAGAAACTGCTTTAAAAGAGGTTTGTTCTAATAATTCTTTTTGTACACAAGGAATAAAGAGCTTCTTTAGCTGCTTATCATTTGCATCTACTATTACCAATCCGTATTCGCCAAATAATTCGTTTGCTAAATATCGAGTTGCATCTGCCAAATTTGAATGCCCTATATATGCTTTTTCAAACAATTCTCTCAAATAAGCAGCATTTTTACCAGGTCCTATTTTTTTTGAGAACTCATCAAACACATCTTTTAACCCCTCTGTTGATAATTTACCAACTGCGCCACCAAATGCCTTTTCCCACTTAATTTTGCTTCCTTTAAAATTGAAATAATTAATCTCCTCAAAATCATGATCTTCAGTAGCCATCCAATATATTGGAACAAAATTCTGTTCAGGATATTTAACTCTTAACTCTTCACATAAATTAATTGTAGATATAATTTTATATAAGAAATATAAAGGGCCTGTAAACAAATTTAACTGATGTCCTGTAGTAATAGTATATGTATTCTGTTTACGCAACAACTCTATGTTTCCAGTTGTTACTTCTGATACTTTTAAAGTCTTGTATTGCTTCTGAAGGGTATTCACTAGGACAGTTCTATGAGATTCAGAAAGTTGTTTTTCTCCTATCTGAGTTATAAAATTATCTAATGAAGGAAATCGATTATAAAAAGGTTTTAATTCAGAATTCTCTTCTAGGTACTCACATATCATTGCAGAAAAATAATTTGTTACTCTAAAAGGAATTGTTGACATAAATATCGTTTTTGGTAAAGATAGTAGTTTATAAAAAATATATAAATCATCTGTCGGTAATTTATATAAATTATAACAAAAAAAGGAGCTTGTAAAAACAAGCTCCTTTTAAATATATTTTTATTCTGATTACTCTACAATTCCGTATAAATCAAAATCAGCAGCTTCAATAATTTTAATATCAGCAAACTCACCTTGCTTTAAATAATATTTCTCTGCATCAATCAATACCTCGTTATCTACATCTGGAGAATCAGACTCTGTTCTTCCTACGAAGTAATTCCCTTCCTTACGATCAATAATACAACGATACGTGTTTCCTACCTTCTCTTGATTCAACTCCCAAGAAATTTGTGACTGGATGTCCATTATCTCATTAGCTCGTTGTTGCTTCACTTCTTGTGGCACATCATCAACTAAATTATAAGCATGTGTATTTTCTTCATGAGAGTAAGTAAAACAACCTAAACGTTCAAAGCGCATTTCTTCAACCCATTTCTTAAGTGTCTGGAAATGTTCTTCAGTTTCTCCAGGATAACCAACTATCAACGTAGTACGTATAGCCATTTCTGGAACTAAAGCTCTAAAATCATTAATTAACTTGGTTGTTTTTACTTGAGTTGTTCCTCTACGCATTGATTTTAGTAAATCATCTGCAATATGCTGTAATGGGATATCTAAATAGAAACAAATTTTAGGTTCTACTTTCATCAATTCTAACACATCCATTGGGAATCCTGTAGGGAATGCATAATGTAAACGAATCCACTCTATTCCCTCTACTGCAGCTAAAGCTTTTAATAACTCTGCTAAGTTTCTCTTTTTATATAAATCTAAACCATAATATGTTAAATCCTGTGCTATTAAAATTAATTCTTTAACACCATCGGTAGCTAACTTTTCAGCTTCTATTACTAAATTTTCTATCGGTGTAGATTTATGCTTACCTCTCATTAAAGGAATTGCACAAAAAGAGCATGGACGATCACAACCTTCTGCAATTTTTAAGTAGGCATAATTTTTAGGTGTTGTAGTTAAACGCTCTCCTATTAATTCGTGCTTATAATCTGCTCCTAAAGCTTTTAATAATTGTGGCAACTGTGTAGTTCCAAAATACTCATCTACATTAGGAATATCTTTTTCTAAATCTGGCTTATAACGCTCGCTTAGACATCCTGTAACAAAAACCTTATCTACTTCACCCTCTTCTTTTTTCTGCATATACTCTAAAATAGTATTTACAGATTCTTCTTTAGCATTATTGATAAAACCACAGGTATTGATAACTACAATATTCCCTTCTTCCTCATGAGCAACCTCTTTACCATTGGCCTTTAATTGCCCCATTAAAACTTCCGAGTCATAAACATTCTTTGAACATCCTAAAGTAACTACGTTAATTTTATTCTTCTTAAGCGATTTCGTTCTCATACCTGAATTTTGGACTGCAAATATACAACCTATTATCAAAACTTTATTATATTAGTTGTAACTAAACCTACTTATAATGCGTTACCTACTGCTTTTGTTTGTTTCTGCTATCAGTTTTTCTCAAGAAACTAGTAATGACAGTATTAACATCTATTACTCAACTGCAAAATATGTTTTAAATAATGTCCAGAAAGAAGAACTTCTTTATTTTTTATCTGACAAAGACAGTAGTCTTATAGAACAGATAATAATTAAAGGATATACCGATTTTGTTGGAAGTACTCGTTACAATAATAAACTTGCCAAATTACGCACCTCAAATGTTGCTAATTTTATGACTGCTAAATATAATTGCTCCATTAAACAAGTTAATATTGGTGAAGTAGAAAAACCACATAATTACTCCCTTAATGATGGGGTACAAGAACATCGAAAAACTACCATCAGTATTTGTTCAACTATTAAATTAGATAATTCTAAATATACTTATCTACAAAAAATTGATAGTTTAAAGGAAGGTGATAAAATTAGATTGCGAAATATTAATTTTAAATTAGCTACTGCTGACCTTACCAAATCCTCTGTCCCAGAATTGGATAAATTGGTAGCTATTATGACTAACAATGAAAATTTAGATATTGCTATTGAAGGTCATGTATGCTGTGGAGCAGATAAGGAAGTTAAAACAAAAAAAATGACTTTTGAAAACGAATGGTTGTCTAATAAAAGAGCAAAAACCATTCATGATTATTTAATTAGTAAAGGAATTGATTCTATTAGGCTACAACACAATGGTTATGGATTCACTAAACCTTTAATTTATCCTGAGGAAAATAAAGGAGATAGATTACAAAACAGACGTATTGAACTTTCTGTGATTAGTAATAATCACTTAGAACAACTCAATAAAATAAAAATTGGTGAAAGTGTTATTCTAAGAAACATCAGTTTTGAATGGGGTAAGGCAGAACCAACTCCCAATTCATTCCCTGAAATTATCAACTTTTTTAAAGCTTTAGATAATTTCGTAGATTTAAAAGTTGAAATTCAAGGGCATGTATGCTGTGGAAAAGAAGAATACACTACCGGAGAAAAGAAATCACATCATAACCATACCTTATCAAATAATAGAGCACATAATATTGAAAAAAAGCTAATTGCCTTAGGCATTGATTCTACACGATTATCTCATAAAGGATTAGGTTTTTCCCAACCGAAAATTTATCCTGAGAAAACAAGTGAAGATAGGCATATAAACCGAAGGATTGAAGTTGTGTTGGTTAATAAATAAATAAAATGAAACTAAATTTACTTACTTTTTTACTAATTGCCACTTTTGGCTTTTCACAAACTAAAAAACCTGATAGTTTACAACTCTTTTTTGATAGTGCTAAATTCAGTATTACTGATACTCATCAAGTACAATTACAAGAGTTTTTTAAAGACATTAAGTTAGAGGAAGTATTACAAATTAGAATTAAAGGCTATACTGATTTTATAGGTAATCATGTATATAACAATAAGCTATCAAAAAAACGTGCTAAAGCTACCTATACCTATGTTACACAAAATTATCAATTTACAGCAATTGCACAACAAGGTTTAGGAGAATTGGATGAAAATGTTGCTGAAGCTACCATAGAGGGGGGGAATAGCAAACACCGAAAAGTAGACTTAATCCTATCCTATGAAAAACCAAAAGAAGTTTATGTAAGCTTAACAAGGAAGCAGCGTTATTTATCCCAATTACCTAAACTAAGTGTTGGCGAAAAACTGCGAATTCGACACACTAACTTCCATATCAGCACCCCAAACATTACAAGTTCATCAAAAGAAGATTTAGAAGGAATTATTAAAATACTTAAAGCTTATCCGAAATTAAAAGTTTTAATTGAAGGACATGTTTGTTGTGGGGATATAGAGGAATATGAATCTAAAGTAGCCAATGAGGATAATCTTGCCTTATCAACCGAACGCGCAAAAAACATATACAATACACTCATAAAAAAAGGAATTAAAGCCAACAGACTTTCCTATAAAGGGTATGGCTTTACCAGACCTTTAGATTTTCCTGAAAGCACCATTGCCATACAAAGAGAAAACAGACGTATTGAACTAAAGGTATTGAAAAAGTAAAAAGGCCACAAAATGTAGCCTTTTATTTATTATTATTTAAGAATAGAATACCCCTTACGCGGTTCTAACAATTTTAGCACCTATTGCACGTAAACGTTCATCTATTCTTTCATATCCTCTATCAATTTGTTCGATATTATGAATAATACTCGTTCCTTTCGCAGAAAGCGCTGCTATTAACAATGAAATACCTGCTCTAATATCTGGCGATACCATCGTAGTTGCTTTTAATTGCGATTTAAAATCATGGCCTATAATTGATGCTCTGTGTGGATCACATAAAATTATCTTAGCTCCCATATCAATCAATTTATCTACGAAGAATAAACGACTTTCAAACATTTTTTGATGTATCAGTACACTTCCTCTTGCTTGAGTAGCCATAACTAAAACAATACTCAACAAATCAGGTGTAAATCCTGGCCAAGGTGCATCAGCAACAGTTAATATAGATCCGTCAATATAATTTTGAATTTCATACCCATTTTTATGTTCTGGTATATATATATCATCACCTCTTTTTTCCAGCGTAACTCCTAACTTTCTGAATACAGAAGGAATATTTCCTAAATTATCCCAACTTACATTTTTAATGGTAATTTCACTTTTTGTAATTGCAGCTAAACCTATCCAACTACCTATTTCAATCATATCAGGCAATACTGTATGTACACAACCTTTTAAGGACTCTACACCTTCAATAGTAAGTAAGTTTGATCCTACTCCTGTAATTTTTGCTCCCATACTATTCAACATTTTACTTAATTGTTGAATATAAGGCTCACAAGCGGCATTATAAATTGTTGTTGTACCTTCAGCTAAAACTGCAGCCATTAAAATATTTGCTGTTCCAGTAACTGATGCTTCATCAAGCAACATATCTGTTCCAACTAATTTGTCTGCCTCTACACCATAGAAATATTCTTCTCTGTTATAGCGGAAATTAGCTCCTAACTTAATAAAACCTTCAAAGTGAGTATCTAAACGCCTACGTCCAATCTTATCTCCTCCCGGCTTAGGAATATATCCTTTTCCAAAACGAGCTAACAACGGACCTACAATCATGATTGATCCACGTAATGAACTTCCTTCTTTTTTAAAATTAGGTGTTTCTAAGTAGTTCAAGTTTAATTCATCAGCTTGAAATGAATAAGATCCATGTGCTAATTTTTGAATTTTAACTCCTAAATTTCCTAACAAGCTAATTAGCTTATTGATATCTATAATATCAGGAATATTATTGATTGTTACTTTTTCTGGAGTAAGCAATACTGCGCATAGTATTTGTAACGCCTCGTTTTTAGCTCCTTGAGGTTGGATTTCACCTTTTAATTTGTGTCCTCCTTCTATTTGAAATGTTCCCATTTAAAACTGATTGGTTTAGTACCTTTTACGGTTGGTGTTTTTATTTGAATTTCTTTGATTCTTATTAGTATTTTTACTTGAATGAGACTTATTGGTATTCTGACGACTCTTAACGTTAATCAGTTTACTAGATTCTGATAATACTAAATCATTTTTAGTAACATCAATACCTCCATTAGACAACTCATATAAGTGATTAAAAATAACTGCATCATCAACGGTATCTTTATTCCAATTCAAGAAACATTTTTTCATATGATTAGCAATCGTAACAATAAGAGCTTGCTTTAAATCACCTTCTTCCCAACGTAAAGCAACATCAATCATTCGTTTAATGTTGTTTCCGTAAAAACGGTATTTCGGAAAATTTTGTGGATATGGTAATCGTTCTGGCTTAGCTGCTAATTCTTCTCTTGTTGGTTTATCAAAAGGAGATTCAACATCTAATTTAAAATCAGAAATGATAAATAACTGATCCCATAGCTTATGTTTAAAGTCGGCAACATCTCTTAAATGAGGGTTTAAATTCCCCATTACATCAATAATTGCTTTAGCTACTTTATTGCGTTCAACATCATCTTCAATTGCAATTGCATGATCTACCATTTTCTGGAGGTGTCTTCCATATTCTGGTATAATTAATTTGTTGCGTTCAGTATTGTATTCTATATTTTCAATCAAAATGTATCTACTTATTTAGTATAAAGAAAAACTTTTTATTTTTCTCAGGAAGAAATTTGTTTTTGCAAAGTAATAATTTTTAATGAGCTAAGCATATTTTTTATAAAGAAATAATGCCTTCAATTACAGTAACTTCTTTATACTTATTGATAATCGCATCAGCTGATTTCATTTTCACTTCAATAGAAAGGCTAGTATATTTTCCGTTTTTAGATTTTCTCGTCTTTATTGCTGCTCCTAAGTTATCAAACTTATTACTCACTTCCATAACTTTATCGTCGTTATCTTCAGTAGGTACAATAAATTTATACATATATAATGCAGGGAAAACTGTCATATCTTCTAATTGAGACTTCAGTTTTATATAAAATTCTTCTTGATTTGGAGTTGTACTCATGATAATGCTAATGTTTTAAGTGCAAATATAAAGCATATTATCAAGCTATATTTGTTTTTATTACTAGTTAATTTAGTTAATTTGCTTTTTCGTATTAGATTTTATACCAATGAAAAGAATTCTTTTAATAGGGAGCCCTGGCTCAGGAAAAACAACTATTCTTTCTGAATTAAGAAAAAGAGGATATACTTGCTTACAAGAAATATCCAGAGAAATTATTTCTGAAGCTCAAGGAAGAGGTATTGAACAATTGTTTTTAACTAATCCCGAAGAATTTAACGAAAAAATATTGTCGGGTAGAATTGCTCAATTTAAAGCATGTGAAAACATGGAAGAAAACTATGCATTTATAGACAGAGGCTTACCTGATATTATAGCCTATAACGAGTATTTAAATATTAAAAGTAATCCTGAAGTTATTAAAGCATCAAAGGAATTAATTTACGATTTTATATTCCTATTCCCAGCTTGGAAAGAGATTTTTAAAAACGATAAAGAGAGATATGAAAGTTTTGAAGAAGCTTTGAAAATTCAAAATAATTTAAAAGAAACGTATATTAAGTACGGCTATGAAGTTTGTGAAGTTCCTGTAGGTGAAGTCAGTGATCGTGCTAATTATATATTAAATGTTGTTGAATATTCTTAATGAAACAATTACCGCTTGACATATTAAAAAAATATTGGGATCATCATGAATTCCGTCCTTTACAGGAAGATATCATTACTAGTGTTTTAGCGCAACAAGATACCTTTGTACTGTTACCTACAGGTGGAGGAAAATCCGTTTGTTATCAAATACCCGGAATTGCTTTAGAGGGAATTTGTTTAGTCGTATCGCCTTTAATTGCGTTGATGAAGGATCAAGTGCAGAGCTTAACTAAAAAAGGAATTAAAGCTATTGCGTTAGATAGCTCTCTCAATTATCAAGATTTAGATAGAGAGTTGACCAATTGCCTATATGGAAATTATAAGTTCATGTACTTATCTCCTGAACGATTACAATCAGAATTGGTTATTGAACGTTTAAGTAAGCTGAATATTAGTTTTATTGCTGTAGATGAAGCCCATTGTATTTCACAATGGGGTAATGATTTTCGACCAGCATACAACAACATACAAAAGGTAAGAGCACTATTGCCAAATACACCAATAGTAGCATTAACAGGTAGTGCAAAACCTAAAGTTATTGATGATATTATTGAAAATTTACAATTGAAAAAAACGGCGGTTTTTAAAAGCTCATTTAAAAGAGAAAATCTCGCTTATATGGTTTTTAATACTGAGGATAAATACAGTAAGTTGCTTCGTATACTTCAAAAAAATAAGCAATCATCAATTATTTACGTTAGAAGTAGAAAAAAAACAAAACAATTAAGCGAGTATTTAATTGAGCAACAAATTACTGCCACCTACTACCATGGTGGACTAAGCATCAAAGAGAAAAATGCACACTTTAGGTTATGGATGCAAAATGATGCGCAAGTAATGGTTGCTACAAATGCCTTTGGAATGGGTATTGACAAGCCAGATGTGAAAACGGTAATTCACCTTACTCCTACCGAAAATATAGAAAATTATTACCAAGAAGCTGGAAGGGCTGGAAGAGACGGAAACAAAGCTTTTGCTATTATATTAAATAGTAAAAGTGATCTACCTTCTTTAAACAGTCAACTAGATAAATCATTACCCGAGGTTAAAGATTTAAAATTTATCTATAAAAAATTATGCAGTTATTTGGGTATCGCATATCAAGAGGGTGAGCATATTACGTATGATTTTAATATTTATGATTTTTGCAAACAGTACAATTTAAACATCACTAAAACTATAAATGCAATTACTTTTTTGGACAGACAAGCGGTACTTCGTTTTTCTAAAGAGTTTAAAAATAAAACTACATTGCAATTTTTAGTCGATAATTTTAATTTAATACTATACATCAGTACCCACAAGCAACACAATACACTCATCAACTTTATTTTAAGAAAACATGGTGGAGCTTTTGAAAATAATATTACTATTGACCTAAATCATATTGCTACTCAAACAAATAGCACCAAAGCAACTATTAAGGAACAATTGTTAAGTATCGAAAAAAATAATATTATTGATTTAAAATTATTTGATTCTGATATTAATATTACGTTACTTGAACCTAGGGAAGATAACCATACTATTAGTAGAGTTGCAAAACATTTAAAGCAACAAAATAATTTAAAAAGGGAACAATTAAACGCTGTAACCAATTATATAGAGGCAACAAATACATGTAAAGAAGCTTTATTACTTAATTATTTTGGAGAAGAATCCGACACTCCATGCGGGGTTTGCTCCTTTTGTATTGCTTTAAAAATTTCTAAACGAGAGGGAAATTCAAACTTAGAACAACAAATAATTAATGCATTAAGCAACACTTCTTTAAGCTCAAAAGAATTACAAGAAAATTTAAATTGCTCACAAGAAGAACTGACTAATACTATACGATTGTTATTAGATGCATCAAAAATAACACTATTAGCGAATCAAAAATTTAAAACTAATTAACTTATGGTTTTTCCATATATTCCTGCCAATCGATAATTAAGTATTTCTTTTTAGCCGATTCTTTTATGGCTAAAAAACCATATTCATAACAAAATAAATACACATCATTTTTACTGTTTTTCCAATAATTAGTAAAGTAATTTGGATCAAAACCTTTATCCACTAATTCCGATTTTAAAAGTGTGGTTTTTCCTGATTTATGAAAATGTTGCAAAATACTTCTATTGCGTTTTAACTGATCATCAACTACATGAAATCGAGTACGGTTTTTAGCTTTATTTTTTAAATAATGAAATGATGTTTTACAATAAGCCGAACAAAATAGTTTATCTATTCTTCCTTCTACAATTTTATTACAACACAAACACAAACGTTTCATAGCCGTATAATTATTATTAAACGTATTATTTTACGTATAAATATACGTATTATTAATATTATACCCTTTTTATTATGTATTATTATAATACTATATATGAACAACTTACGCCTACATATCACTTTAATCCATTTGTTTATTAATGAAACAAAAATGATTGGAATTTTATTTCAACCAAATAAGTTAATTCAAAACTTAATTAAATCATTACCAAACCCTAAATGGAGTGAAAAGGACAATGCTGTTTATATTACTAACAACAAAGAGAATTTAACGCAAATATTTGACACATTCAGAGGGATAGCATGGATTGACACACGAAAATTCACCACCAACAAACCAATTAAAGACAACCCAAAACTCAATATTGACTCCTTTAGAAACAGAAAAGTAGTTGATGGGTATAAACATTGTCCTGAAGCATATTTAACTAAATTAGAATTAAAAAGATATTCCTATAATACAGCTAAAACATACATTTCGTTATTCGAGAAATTCATCAACAGGTTTTATGAGATTCCCGTAAACAACCTCACCGAAATTGAAATTCGTCAATATTTAAAAGAGCTACACGATTTTGAGTTATCAAATTCATACTTACATCAAATGGTTAATAGTATTAAGTTTTATTTTGAAATAGTAATGGATATGCCAAGCAGAATGTACACCATTGAGCGTCCAAGACTAGAGAAAAAATTACCAAAAGTACTGAGTATTGAAGAAGTTAAGTTATTAATAAAACACACGAATAACATCAAGCATAAATGCATTGTTTCTTTACTTTATTCAGCTGGTTTAAGACGATCAGAACTTCTGAACTTAAGAGTAAATGACATTGACAGTAAAAGAATGTTAATTTTTATTGGGAGCGCAAAAGGAAATAAAGACCGGTATACTTTATTATCAGAAGCAACCTTAACTGATTTAAGAGAATATTTTAAACAATGGCGCCCAAAAGAGTTTTTGTTTGAAGGTATAAAGGGTAACAAGTATTCACCTACTAGTGTTGCTAACATTGTTAATAAAGCAGCTATAAAAGCAAAAATAAGAAAGAAAGTAACCCCTCATATGTTACGACATAGTTTTGCTACACATTTATTAGAAAACGATACCGATTTACGCTATATACAAACATTATTAGGACACAGTAGTAGTACAACTACTGAAATTTACACTCAAGTAGCGGTAAAGAATATCCAAAATATAAAAAGTCCACTAGATTATATATCTTAGCATATATAAAAGAAATAAACACAATAGTGTTTATTTACTTGTTACAAATAATTATGAATCAACCTCAATCCAAAAATCTGATTTACGGAAAACTATTTTTAATTTCTATCGCTGTTTTGTTGTTAAATGATTTATACTTTAAACATCATTATCATAATTATCTGACTGGAAAAATATCCGATTTTGCAGGGCTCTTTGCCTTTCCATATTTTTTCAGCATTTTATTTAAAAGAAAAATTAAACCGATTTTCATATTTACTGGAATTTTATTCATTTTTTGGAAAAGCAACTCCTCTCAATTTATAATTGACTTCTTCAATCAAATTGGATTAGGAATTAATAGAGTTATTGATTATTCGGATTTAATAGCCTTAATCATTTTACCATTTTCATATCGATATAGACTTCAAAGCTCATTCAACGTTGAAAAGCTAAAATTCATTCCTAAACCAATAATAATTGGGGTTTGTTCTTTTGCTTTTATAGCTACGACTCTACCAAAAGAATATGGTGAAATAAACTTAAAATCTGACTATGAGATTCAAAAAAACTTCCAAAAAGATAGCATTTTAAAACAAATACTAAAGGTTTATCGAACTGATAAAGACCCGAGATATAAAACTACAATCGAGATACCAGAAAAAAACTCAAGAGTATCTGTTTCAATCATAATTTCAGAATTAGAGAACAACAAAACAAATATTAAACTTGATAGTATTTTAAATTTTTACACAAATGCAACAAGTCTATTTACTGGAGTTAATAAAGAAGATGTGGAATATATTAAAAGCTTAAAAAAAGAAGATTTTGAACGAATGTTTATCAATCAAAAAATTAATAAGCTGAACTAAAGAAAACTATTTGTAACAACACCTATAAATAATACGAATTTCGGTATTTAACCCTAAGGTTTGTTTATATTTATGGTTTCGCCAAATCTTTTAATTTGGCTTTTATAAAATGACAAACTAAAAACAAAATTTAAAAGCTCATGGCTTGTGTCGACACGAAAATCCGCGAATTTTCTGCACCGTACTATTCATAGCTAAACGTTGTGTGTAATTAAAAAAATGAACCCAATAACAATTCCATATCATTTACTAATTCCTTGCATAATTTCGATTTTGATGTTAATAAGGATTGGAATAAAACGAAAAATATTATTGACTAATAACAATAAAAAATTGTTATGGATAAGTTTGACCGTTTTTCTACTTGCTTATTTATTCTTGGTTGGAAATGCACTATATGACGATATATTTTCTCAATGGAATTTAAACAAATTTGACTTAAATAATGACGGATTTTTTAGCGGAAATGAATTAAATGAAAAACAAGCAAAAGCAATGGCAGCTTTGAATAATAGTATTGGAAGAAATCTTGCTTTTATCACAGGAATATTTTTCGCATTACCTTTAGCACTTCTGACTTATATTATTGGATTAATTATAATGAAAAGAAAAAAAACTACACACAACAACGTTTGTGAGAAATAAAACTAAATATGAAAATATTCAAAAAATGGTGGGTGAGATTATTAATCAGCTTATTTGCGATAGGAATTTTATCTGAAATATTAAACATTACCACAGGAAAAGTACTACATCCAATTATTACGTTTGGTTTATTCATTGTACTATACATCGGATCTAGTATTGCTTACGGTTTTCATTTGAGAAAGAAAGATAAAATTGATCGAAATGACTCCTAATCTAAAACTACACACAACACCGTATATAAAACATAGCTAGTAAAGGCTTTCCGAGAGGTTTGTGTATATTTACAAAGACCGCCAAATTTTTAAATTTGGCTTTTAAGAATGATAAGTTAAAAACAAAATATAAAAATTCGGCTCGTGTATAAACCGAAAAATTAGCGTCTATTTATACGCTACGATTCATATACAAAACCGTTGTGCGTCATTAAAAAAACATCAAATGAAAAATTGGAACACTTTTAAAAAGAGAATTTTAATTAATAAACCATTGGAAGATGTTTACCGCTGTTGGGCAACCAAATCAGAAATCGAGTCTTGGTTTCTTGAAACTGCGGATTTTATCTCTACTAACGGACAAAGAAAACCGAATGAATTAGTGCAAAAAGAAGATGAATTCACTTGGAAGTGGAACAATTGGAATATTACCGAAAAAGGACAAATACTAAAAGCCGATGGAAAAGATACAATTTCTTTTACTTTTGGTTCTGGAGGTAATGTGCATATTTCTTTAAAAAAAGTAAATTCTAATACTGAAATAACCTTAATACAAGACGAAATCCCTACAGACGAGAAAAGCAAAATGGACATTTATGTTGGTTGCAATACAGGCTGGACTTTTTGGCTAACTAATCTAAAAGCCTATTTGGAGTATGGAATTACACTACATTCTAAAGGGCTAAAACAAGAGGACACAACCGATTTAGTAAATAGTTAAATATGACAAAATTAATTTATCCCATATTATTTTGCTTGTTAATAGTAAGTTGTAAAAACTCAAACGAAACAACAAAAGTTGAAAACAAAAATTACGAAATAGAAACTTTTATAACCAACTATTATTCCGAAATGTCCCAAAGAGATTGGGATACTTATAAAACCTTTTTTGCAGACAAAGCAATCCTAACAACAATTTGGCAAGAACCAAACGATTTGGAACCAAAACTGCTAACAAACTCTATAACTGAATTTTTAGCTCAAACAGCGAATGGACCAGACAGTCAACCAATCTTTGAAGAAAGACCGATTTCAATAGATATAACAAGAAAAAGAAACCTTGCCAATGCGTGGGTTTATTACGAGGCAAAATTCGGAACAGAAAATAATTTAATCGAATGGAAAGGATATGATTTATTCAGTCTTTTGAAATTTAAAGACAAATGGTACATAACATCAATAACGTATGTGTCAGATGAATAAATCGTAAAAACGAACGCACAACAAAGTATATAAAACATAGCTTTTAAGTGCTAAACTCAAAGGTATGTGTTCATTTACTAAGTTCCACCAAATTTTTAATTTGGCTTTTAAAATAGAAAAGATAAAAACAAAATATAAAAATTTGGCTCTGTACTAAAACCGAAATTTATCGTATTTTTATACGCTACGTATTCATATACAAACCGTTGTAAGTAATTTAAAATGACCGAGAAAGATTTACAAATAATTAACTCATTGTTAGAACGGACAGAAAATCTGCCTGAGATTCTTCATTTAAGAGCTGCTCCTTTAAATTATAAACTTACTAATGAAGATAAGGAGTTACTTATAGATACATATCAAAAACTAGATGATATTCTAAAAGAAGTCGCAGCTTTCATCAATGTAAGGTTTCCTGGAAGACAAGATTATATTCAGTCTTGGAATGATATTGATTTTGACACTAAAATTGACGGAATAAAAATCAAAACTACAGACAGAGAACACATAAAATCTGAATGGAAAAAAGGGATTTTTGATTTAAAAAGTTTAATCAAATCACTTTTAAATGAAGTCGAAGTAACACTACTCGTTGATAGTCAATTTGTAATTTCAAATCAAAAGAAAAAAACAAATCCAACAAAAAGGAAATATTATTTAAAAGAAATAATTATTGGAATAATTGTAACCGTTGTTGGAGGGATAATATTAAATCTAATCCTCAATCCGAAAGAAATTCTTCAAACTAAAAAAAATAATACTCAAGCAAGTTTTCAAAAACCAAATATTCGTATTGAAAATTATAAATTAAAAGCCCTCAATGAAACTGCAAGAAATTTAGATACAGTTTCTGTTAAGTTTAAATATCAAGGCTCCAAAATAATTTTAAATTCAAATTTTAAATTAATAGATTATAACTTTTATGAACAACAATATTTTCACTTAGGAAACAGAAATGAATTTGATCCTGAACTTGAATTAATTGAAGTTATGTTAGAGAACCCGATATTAGACTCTCTAAATGACGAATCTAGTATTAAAATTGAATTAAAAAGAAGATTGATTTTTGACGGACAAAAAATGGCATATTTCGAGGAGAATGATAAGGAGCAAATTGGCAATTTCAGACTAGCTTTTAATTATCAATATAAAGAAAAGGTTATTAATGATACATTAACTAGTGGGATTTATATTGTAAAATAAAACTACTTACAACACCATATAAAATGCATGCTTAGGTTTGGGTATAAATATCCAAAGTAAGTGTATATTTACTCGTGGATTTCCGGCAGGAAATCCATATCGTCCGACTTGCGTCGCACGACACTTTATATAATCGTTACAAACAATTTAAACTAAAGATTACGAATGAAAAAACTGAATTTACTTTTTACAATTTTAATTGGATTAACTATTTTGTCTTGTTCTTCAGATGAAGACAACGGAAACCAAATTAGTGTAGCTGGAAAATTAATTGTTAACGGACAAACCTTTGACCTAACAAAAGGATTTATCATTCCTAATGAAACAGGTACAGATCCTGGCATTGAACCAAGAAGATTTTACTTTATACTCACAAATGGTGATGTCTCATATTCAAATGATGAATTCACATATTCGGACAACATAACTCAGGCGATTGATTTTAATATGTATAGTTCTGTACAAAGTTCAGGAAGTGTAGAAAATACAACTTATCCGATTTATAATTTTTCTGACCCAAATTTTGATTTCAATAGTGCATTTATAGACCATTCAGGAATTAATTCCAATGTAGTCATTCAAAATGGAAACCATGTTTCGTCTGATTCATTGAGCTCCGATGATATGGATGGACAAGCAACAATGACTGAAAGTAATGGAATTTATACAATTACATTCTCTTATACTAACAATCAAAATATAATATCTGGAAATTTTACTGGAATTTTAACTGATTTGAATCAATAAAAACTGTTTGTAACAACATATAAAATGCATACTTAAGTTTGGGTTAAATTCATAGAGTAACCGTATATTTACTCGAGGATTCCCTGCCGGAAATCCAAGTCGGCGACTGCGTCGCACGACACTTTATATAAACGTTGTATGCCATTGCGGAAAAGCCAGCCGCACATTAAGCACATTTGGTTTTTGCCATCACACAAGCCACTCCTAAAAACCAAAAGAGCTTAATCTTCCCACCGCTCCCAATAGTTACGATTTTGACTTTCTTCTGGTCGGATACATTACTTGTTGTTCTTTGAATTGACCGATTTCTTCTCTGAGCGTCTGATTGATGTTTTGGATTAGGTCATTTTGAAATTTCATAATTCCCAATAAATCATGCATTGCGTTTAAATTTTCTAATTGCTTATATACAATCTCTTCTAAATCGGCTTTGGTATATCTTTTGCTCATATCACTATACTTTATAAATAATTCTTTAGACTTTCTAAACAAATCTAATGATAATCTATCGAAATTCAAAACAAAACTTTAGATATTCTATATTTTTATTTAATAAGTATATATTTATCTTAACAAATTCAAAAGTATTATGACTTCTTTAGGACTATATCTCACGAAAAAATCTGTGAATAGAGCAATGGTTTCCAGACGAACAGGAATCAGTCAAGCTAGACTATCACAGTTGACTTCAAATGAATCGACAAAACTACGTGCGGATGAATTGTATCTAATTGCTTTGGCAATTGATATTGATCCTGGAGAAATGTTCAAAGAGGTTTTTAGTGAATTGAAATTGGAGAATTAATTATCTACTATGAATAAAAAAGATTTATCAGAAGCAGATATAAAAGCGAAATTCATAACACCTAGCATATTAAAGTCTGGATGGGATGAGCATACACAAATTGGTCGTGAGATCTATTTTACAGATGGGAGAATCTATGTAAAGGGAAAAATGACCAGAAGAGGTAAGCGAAAGTTTGCCGATTACATCTTGTTTTACAAGCCAAATGTACCGATTGCTGTTATTGAAGCTAAAACTAATAGTCACACTTTAAAAAGTGGTATTCAACAAGCGTTGGGATATGGGAATACATTGGATATTCCATTTGTATTTAGTAGCAATGGAGATGGTTTTTATTTTCACGATAAAACCGCAACTGATGGTCAAATTGAGAAAGAATTAAGTTTAGATGAATTTCCTAGTCCAAAAGTGCTTTGGGAAAAGTATAAAAAGTACAAAGGCATAGAAACAGACGAGCAAGAAGATATTGTTACACAAGACTATTTTTCAGACAACTCAGGAAGAAGTCCAAGGTATTACCAACAGATAGCGGTAAATAGAACTGTTGAAGCAGTTGCTAAAGGTCAAAAACGAATTATTTTGGTCATGGCAACAGGAACAGGAAAAACCTACACCGCTTTTCAAATTGCCCATAGATTATTCAAATCTAAGGCCAAAAGAAAAATACTATTTCTAGCAGATAGAACAGCCTTAGTTGATCAAACATTAAGAGGTGATTTCAGGCATTTTAAGGATGCAATGACTGTTATCAAAAAGAAAGTTGTTAATCAAGATGGCAAAGAAGTTTTAGTATCTAATAAAAAAAGAGGAATTGATTCGGCTGATAAAGCCTTTGATATATTCTTAGGTTTATATCAAGGATTAAGTAACTCTGATCCTGAAGTTTCTGATGCTTTTAAAGATTTCAGTCCTGACTTTTTTGATTTAATTATTATTGATGAGTGTCATAGAGGAAGTGCAAAGGAAGATAGTAAGTGGAGAGAAATCTTAAAATATTTCAATACCGCTACTCATATTGGATTGACTGCTACTCCAAAAGAAACTACTGAAGTTTCCAACATAGAATATTTTGGAGAGCCTATTTACACTTATTCCTTAAAGCAAGGAATAGATGATGGTTTTTTAGCTCCCTATAAGGTTGTAAAAGTGACTTTAGATATTGATGCTGAAGGCTGGCGACCACCAAAAGGATTTTTAGATAAAAAAGGGAATCCTGTTGAGGATAGAATTTACAACAGAACTGATTTTGATAGAAATATTGTTGTAGAGGAACGCAGAAAAGTTGTTGCTGCAAAAATTACTGAATTTTTAAAAGGTTATGATCGCTACGCAAAATCTATTGTTTTTTGTATTGATATAGAACATGCAGAAGGAATGCGTTCTGCTTTGGTTAATGCTAATTCAGACTTGTATAATGAAAATAACAAATACATTATGCAAATCACTGGTGACAATGAAGAAGGAAAACGAGAGTTGGATAGTTTCATTTCCCCAAGTGAAAGATACCCTGTCATAGCCACCACTTCTAAGTTGATGACTACTGGTGTAGATGCTCAAACCTGTAAGCTTATTATTTTAGATAGCAACATTGGGTCTAAAACAGAATTTAAACAGATTATTGGTAGAGGAACACGAATAAATGAAGAGTATGGTAAAACCTATTTTACCATTATGGATTTTAGAAATGCAACTGACCATTTTGCTGACCCTGACTTTGATGGAGATCCAGAAATGATTAAAGACATTGAGGGAGATGAAGATTTATCAACCTTTGATGACATCATACCTGATGAACCAATTATTGACGATTTGGATGGAAGCGAAATTGATTTTCCTGAGCCAAATCCATACCCAGAAATTACAGGCGGTGGTGATATAGTTGAAGAACCTAGAGAAAAAATAAGAGTAGATGGTGTAAGTGTTTCTGTTATGGGAGAAAGCGTACAATATTTGGATTCTGAAGGGAAATTGATAATTGAATCTTTCAATGATTACACAAAGAAGAGTGTAAACAAACAGTATCGCACTTTAGATGATTTCTTAGCCAGATGGAACAAAGAAGATAAGAAGAAAGTAATTGTAAAAGAATTAGAAGAACAAGGAATCTTCTTTGAGGAGTTAAAAGAAAAAATAGGAAAAGAATTTGATCCTTTTGACCTAATCTGTCACATAGCTTTTGACGCAAAACCTTTAACACGCAAAGAAAGAGCTGAAAGCGTTAAAAAACGTAATTATTTCACCAAATATGGCGAACAAGCTCAAAAAGTATTAAATAGTTTATTGGATAAATATGCTAATGATGGTTTAGTAACAATTGAAAGCACAGAGGTCTTAAAGTTAGATCCGCTTAATAAGTTAGGGACTCCTTTAGAATTAGTGAAAGCATTTGGAGGTAAACCACAATACTTACAAGCATTAAAAGAATTAGAACAAGAACTTTACAAAATTGCATAAATGGCAAACGTAGGAGCTGTAGTTAGCAGCATAAGAAATATAATGAGACAAGACAGAGGAATCTCTGGTGATGCTCAAAGATTGGAGCAGTTAGGATGGATGCTATTTTTAAAAATAATTGACGACAAAGACAAAGAATTAGAAATTACTAAAGATGATTATGTTTCAGTAATTCCTGAGAAGTTTCAATGGCGTAGTTGGGCGACTAACTCAGAAGGGGTAACAGGTGACGAACTATTAGAATTTATTGATAGTAATACCGAAAGCAGTCTAGGACTTTTTTCCACTTTGAGAAACCTGACAAGTAATACCAACCCAAAAAGAGCTGCTATTGTAAAAGAAGTATTTGAAGGTTCTAACAACTTTATGAAATCGGGTTACGAAATGCGTAAGGTGATTAACAAATTGAATGAAGTTGATTTTAACAACTCAAAGGACAAACAAGTTTTTGGAGATATTTACGAAAGTATTTTAGTTGAACTACGTGATGCAGGTAACAAAGGAGAATACTATACTCCTAGAGCTGTAACGCAGTTAATGACCAAAATGACCAACCCAATCTTAGGGGAAAAAGTATTAGACCCAGCCGCTGGTACAGGTGGTTTTTTAACGGAAGCTATTGATCATATAAGGACACATTACGTGCATACGGTAAAAGATGAACACAAATTACAAAATAGTATTACAGGTTGGGAGTTAAAACCTGTAGCTTATGTATTGGGATTAACTAATTTAATATTACACGAAATTGACATACCCGACTATGTATACCAAGACAGTCTAAAAGTAGAATATAATGGTATAAAAGCAAAAGATAAGGTTGACGTGATACTCGCCAACCCACCTTTTGGAGCAAGTATAGCAGATGGTGTAGAAACTAACTTTCCTTCAAGCTATAGATGTAAAGAATCTGCCGATTTGTTCGTTATATTAATGCTACAACTTTTAAAGCCAAATGGAAGATGTGCTATTGTGTTACCAGATGGTTCTATTACGGGAGATGGTGTAAAAGCACGAATAAGAGAAAAATTACTAACCGATTGTAATTTACATACTGTTATTCGATTGCCTCAAAGTACCTTCTTCCCTGCAACGGTAAGTACTAATTTATTGTTTTTTGAAAAAGGAACTAAAACTAAAGAGATTTGGTATTACGACCATAAACTACCTGAAGGGCAAAAGTCATACTCAAAAACTAAACCTATTCAGTTTAATGAATTCGCACCATTAATTGAATGGTGGGATAATCGTAAAGAAAACGACCAAGCATGGAAAGTTAAGGTTAAGGATCTGGAAGGTTTTAATCTAGACATTAAAAACCCTATAGAAGTTAGACAAGACTATTCTATTTCATCTGAAGATTTGATTTCTTCATTAGAAATTCAGATTGCTAATACCAGTGATCTAATAAAAAAAATACAGACTAATAAACTGACAGATTGTGAATTAATTGAATATGAAATCGGAGATTTTTTGAAACGCATTAAAAGACCAATAAACTTGATTGATTCTGAATTATATCAATTAGTTACAATAAAACTTCATCATAAAGGAGTCATTCCTAGAACAAAGAAAGTAGGGAGTGAAATAAAGTCAAAAATGTATCAAGTTCTTGAAGGAGATTTTATTCTTTCAGGTATTGACGCAAGAAATGGTGCTTTCGGAATAGTCCCAACTGAACTCAATGAGGCGATAGTTACAAATGACTTTTGGTATTTCGAATTGGATGAAAAGATCATTGATAAACGCTTTTTTCTTGAACTTACATCTACTGATTGGTTTGATGATTTGTGTACAAAAGGAAGTGATGGTACAACTCAAAGAATAAGACTTCAAAAAGATAAATTTTTTAATCAGAAAATTAAATTGCCCAAAAAGAAACATCAAAGAGAGCTTCTTAAAAAATTAGAGTTGTTAACTAAATTAAAATCAGTATTTAATTCTAACAGCAATAAATCTGATCACATAAAGCAAACAATTTTAAAAGAGGCTTTTGATGGTAAAAAAGAAGCTGTTGAATTATGAAGATAAGTACGCTTGAAATAACAAATATCAAAGGTATTGGTCATAAGTCATTTCAACTCGACCTCGTTCCAAACAAACCCAATATTCTAGTTGCTCCAAATGGTTTCGGGAAAAGCTCAATTGCAATAGGATTTGATTCTTTAAAAAGTAACAAAATTGAACTAAGTGAAAAAAACTATCACAAAAAGGACGATTCAAATCGTCCAGTTTTATCGCTTACTCTTTCGAATAGTACCACACTCACAGCTGACGATAATCAGAATACAATCAAAGACCAATTTGATGTGGTTGTTATTAACAATCAAACAGAACCGAAATCTGTAGTGCAGTCATTTGGTGGTAGATCATTTGCCAAAACTACTTTAGATATTTTACCGACTGTTTTAATACAAACTATACCTGCTAAAATTGATTTTACATATAGTTCTTCAACTATGAAAACTGCATTCGGTACGAATGGAAGTAAAAGAAATCTATTAAAAAACGTTTCAAACTTATTCAATTCTCCAAAGCTATTAGCTAAAATTCAAGAAGTTAATTTTTCAAGATTCAATTTAAAAGGCTACAAGCAAGTAATTGAACCTGCTATTACACAAATAAATGAACAGACAGGGTCAGGTGATTTAATTAAAACCTATATCGCGTCTAATTTATTGGATTCATTTAGAGGTTTAGACGAATTAAAAAAACTTGCCGATACAATCAACTCATTTGGTTTTGAAGAAATTGAAAATGAGGTTGATGCTTATCTTACTGCTTGGCAAATTATACAAGTAAAAAACAGTATGGGTGCTAACTTCCTTAAAGCTTGTAAATTTCAATTTTACGTAGAGGAAAAAGAACACTATACACGAACAATTGAATCTTTTAATCCTGTAAAGGATAGATTTGATATTAAACCAAAGAAGGAAAGTAACAGTCTAGTTATCAAATGGCCAAAGGCTCATGAAATTTCTAATGGTCAAAGGGATATTTTAACTTTTATTGCACTACTCTTAAAAACAAGACGAGATTTTAAAAAGCGTGATTGCATCTTGGTAATTGATGAAATATTTGACTACATGGATGATGCAAATTTGATCACATTTCAATATTTCATTTCTACATTCATTGATGAAATGAAAAGAGATAAAAGAAGGATTTTCCCAATTCTCCTAACTCACCTTGACCCATTATTTTTTAATCATTTCTGTTTTAATGACACCAAAATTCATGTTAACTATATCAAAGACATAAAAGTAAAATCTAACCAGAATATCTTAAATTTAATATACAAACGTGAAGATGAAAGCATAAAAGAAATAGTAGATGCTCATTATTTTCATTATCACCCCTCTTCAGAAACTATTGACTTAACTGAAGAATTTAAAGCACTTGGATTAATTAAAGATTGGGGTACACCTCAAATGTTTTTCAAGAAAATATATCGTGAAGTTAGAAGGTACCTATTTGAAGATGGAAATTTTGATACACTTGCTATTTGTTTTGGAGTTAGAGTTCAAATTGAAAAGCTCATTTATGACAAAATTCCAGATGATGAAAACAAAAGGAAATTTATTGAAGAAACCAATGGCACGAAGAACAAGCTTTTATTCGCTCAAGGTTTAGGGGTGCAAATTCCTGAAACATATTTCTTGCTTGGTATTATTTACAACACATCATTGCACCTTTCACAGGGTCAAGATATATCTAAACCTCTAGGTTTGAAATTGGAAAACGGAACTATTAAACAGATGATAAATAACCTATTTGAAGAATAGCCAACGCAAGATCAAGCACATTGCAATCCTCGTTCCTGCGGTTGCAAAGAGCTTTCTCGCCCACGCTAAAAACGAAATGAATAAAATAAAAACGGCATACAACAAAATGTATAGTGCATAGCTACCCTGCGGGATAGCTACGACACCATACACGGAACGTTACCAGCAATATAAAAACACAATGAGAATATATAAAATTTTGATTTTACTTTTATTTATTTCGGCTTGTAATCAACCGAATTCAGAATTAAAAGAACATAGGGAATCTTGGGGATTTGATAATTGGAAATCTGAATTTAAGGAAAGAGCATTATGTCTGTGCTTGTTGGAGGGTTATGAAAATGAAGAAATCAAAAACTATATTCTGAAAAATGACAAATCTTATTACAGCGGAATTGGAATTGCAATTTTCGACCCAACTCTGAAATCAATCATACTGAAAGAAGTTGCTGAAATAAAAAAGGACTCAATTGAATCAGTTGACACTGTTCCTGAACATTTAGTTGGGAAGAGAATTTTTAGTCATTGTATGAAGTTTTATAAAAGCAAACGATTGGATTCTATTACGAAAAATGAAATACCGAAATGGAATGAAATCAAAGACATTCAAGCAGAAGTATGGAAATATATTCCAACTTATTAATGAGTGAAAAAAAAGCTGGTAACAACATATAAAATGCATGCTTAAGTTTGGGGTAAATTCATAGAGTAACCGTATATTTACTCGTGGATTTCCTGCCGGAAATCCATATCGTACGACTTGCGTCGCACGACACTTTATATAAACGTTACCAAACATTAAACTAAATGAAAGTACTTATTCTATTTATTATCATAATTGTACTTCCAATAATAATACTTACATACATAATCAGAAGAATTTTTGGAAAAAAAGACTATAAAGTCAAACAAATTGACAGTGTAATGACTATTCAGAAAACAAAAACTAAACTTTTTAAAAATATTGCTATTGGTGGTTATCTTTTATTCCTTTTAACTTTATTTACAATTTTTGCAGGACAAAATGACTCTAACGCATATTTTATTATGCCCATATTTATAATAGGATTAACAGGAATAATTTATATGACATACAGAAGTTGGATAAAAGAACCTAAGGTGGAGCTTAGTCATGATGAAATCTCTTTTTTATATAAAAAAACTACTAAAGTTTTTGAAAAATCAAAAGCAACAGAATTATTTTTTTATCATAGCCCACAAGCTGGTAGCTCTGGACAGCATTCTTCTCTTGGAATCATAATACAAGGGAAAGAATTTATCATTGCAGATAGTGACAGTAAAAAAGAAATGAAATATCTTAATAAAATACTACATACTGAAACTAAACTTGAAACTTTATATCAAGTAGGTAGAGGTGTTATCAAAAAAGTTAGTTATGTAGAATAAAACGTTTGGTAACAACACCTATAAATAATACGGTTTTTGGTGTTTAATCCCAAAGCTTGTGTATATTTACAATCATCGCCAAATCTTTTAATTTGGCATTTTAAAACAACAAAAATAAATACAAAACCGAAAAGCTTATGGCTTGTGCCGACACGAAAATCCGTGGATTTTCTGCACCGTACTATTCATAGCTAAACGTTAGGCAACATTAAATGAAAGATATAAGTAACATATCATTGATTCCCGTTATCGAATTAGAACCACAATCTTATGCTAATAATCGAGAGTATATAGGGCCTGATAATTCTAATGACAAATTTATCGACGAATGGGATAAATACAATAAAACCTGTTATAGAGATGCTGGTCTAAAATCTATTATACCTATTGAAAAAGGTAGTTGGTTATTTGAATTAGGAAAATTATCGGAAGGAGATTTGAAGATTATTTTCTCCACTTTGTTTAAGGAAACGGTGGAACATGATGAACACGAATCAATAAATGAAATTTTATCTGACCCTATTGAATACGCTCCATTGATTTCAGGAGGGTATATTCTAAAAATCAATGATAAAATAGTGAATAAACCAGGTTGCTGTTGTGGCTTGGAAACAATTATAGATTGGGAAGCAGCAGCAAATGGTGAAGATGGGGAAATTTATACTGGACATGATAAAAGTGATTTACTTAATTGTAAAACAGAATCAGAATTCTTCTATTTAAATGTAGGCGGTGATGAAGATTATAAAATGATAAAATCAGATTTTAATCAATCTGTTTCAAAGGCTAAAGCAATCCTTGTAGATGAAATGCAAAGGATAGCTAAAGTCTTCAATCAAATATTAAAAATTAATAATGGAAATGAGATTATTCACGCAATGTTATATAAAAATTAAAACGTTGCCTAACAAAAACTAAACCACATGCCCCTACCAACCATACCGTTAGCACGATGGTTTAGTAAGGACGTTACCATTAATTAAAAAACAGAGCTCATAATGAAAAACCTATTGACAATCATTTTACTTTTTGCTTTTACAATTTCCTTTGCTCAAAACGATAGTATTTTCAATAGATTACAAGCCATTGATAATAATGGTTTGGCTTATTACAATATTGATGGATATTCTATATTTAGCAGAACAATAAACCAACCATTTAGCGAAAAAGGATTAAGAAAAACGTATCGAAAATATTCAATAAAAAAAGACGAAAAGAAAACCAAAGATGAGTTATTAAACTTCAACAACTATTATGTAGCCAAGAATATTAAAATTACAGAAAAATTAGTTCAAAATGACTCATATTATTTCATAGAAAATTATGGTATAATAACCGTTATTCAATTTAGCTCTATAAATAAAAAAGACAAAGAATTCGAACGTACAATTGTCAACCACATAATTAAAGATTCAATTCCTAAAGAGAATTTCACATCAATGACAATTGACAGTATAAATTTTGCCGGTAGAAAAATTGAATTAGGGGACAATTGTTATTGGACTAATGTAAACAATGTTCAATGTCCTTATTTAGGACAAATGAATTGGTCTATTCACAAAGATTTAGAAGACGCCAAAAACACAGTTAATCAGCAGTTTCAGATTACAAAATCAAGAAAAAGTGGGAAAGTAATTTCCGAAGAGATCATTGATATTGAATTTGAAGGAATAGCAACTAAAGCCAAAAAAGTTATTTATGATTTTACCGGTGTAACTTCTGTTTTAGCAAGTATGTCTGGAGGTAAAACATTAACCATTTATTATGTTGCTACTGAGGTCAGAAACAATTATGTTAGTTGTGTATTGAGTTTTTGGAATAATGACACCATCACGGAAAATGGATTGGCTCCTTTATTGGAAAAGGTAATGAAATTGAAAAAAACTAATGGTAACAACACCTATAAATAATACGGGTTTTGACGCTTAAACCGAAGGTTTGTGTATATTTACATTTATCACCAAATCTTTTAATTTGGTGTTTAAGAACAAAAAAATAAAAACAAAACCGAAAAGCTTATGGCTTGTGTCGATACGAAAATCCGCGGATTTTCTGCCCCGTACTATTCATAGCTAAACGTTAGCGAGCATTAAATATTACATGAATAAACCATCTTTTTCAAATCAAACTTCAAAAGATGAAAAACACTATACTATTAGTTCTAATCAATTTTTTCAAAAATTAGTTTATAAACAGTACCAGTATCATTCAGTTTTTCTATAGTTGCGTTTAATTGCTTTGTGAAAATTTGTATTAATTTAGTCCCTAAACCTGTAGATTTTTGGTTTTCTTTTAAACCGATACCATTATCACCTATAATCATTTCATAAAAATTATCTGAATATGGCTTAATATGCACTTTAATTATACCTTGTTTTTTATTTTTGAAAGCATGCTTAAGTGAGTTAGTTATCATTTCATTAATAATTAGGCCTAATGGAACAAGAGTTCTTAATCCAATATCTACATCGCTTATTGAAACATCAACATCTATATTCTTTTTTACGGCATATGTTTTTACTAAGTCTTCAACCAACAGTGAAAAATGTTCTTGAACATCTATATGCTTAATGTCTTCTGATTTATACATTTTTTCATGTAAAAGTGCCATTGAAAGCACCCTGTTTTGTGCATCTTTAAACATTGCTAAAATATTTTCATCTTCAATTTCTCTTGACTGAAATTTCAGTAAGCTATTTACAACTTGGAGATTGTTTTTTACTCGATGGTGGATTTCTTTAAGCATTGTTGTTTTTTCGTTATTCTTATTAACCAATGCTTGATTTTTCATAATGAGTTGAACTTTTTGCTCATTTATAAGTTGGTTATCTTTTTTCTTGATTTTATAAGCTCTAAAGACAACGACTCCTAGCGCAAAAAGAGAAAGTAAAACACCATAAAGTTTATTTCTTTGGCTTTCAACTTTATCGACGTCTGCCTCATACTTCAATGCATTTAATTCCTTTTGTTTTACAAAACTTAAACTATCAATAACTTTCCTATTGTTGTATTCATTTTTAAATTCTAAACGCATCAGTTCTTTTTTAATTTCTTGTTTTTCAATACTATCTTTAGTGACAATATAAAGCTCATACATTTCTAAAGACAATTTGTTTCTATTAGTAGTTTTATAAACTTCATATAATGCTTTAGTTGCTTCTTGGGTAACCAACAAAGAACCAATTTCTTTACCAATATTTAATGAAGATAGCCCATATTTAATAGCATTAGTGTAATCACCTTGTGCCTTATAAATTATTCCAACATTATTTAAGGAAAGGGCGATATCATACTTAGTACCTATTTCTTTCTTAATACTCAAACATTGTGTAAAATAATCTAAAGCATTAATGTAATCTCCTTGAATATGATATATAGTTCCAATATTATTTAAGGCATTTGCAATTCCATTTTTACTACCAATTTCTTTCTTAATACTTAAACTTTGCATATAATAATCTAAGGCCTTAGCATAATCTTTTTGGACTTTATAAATTTGTCCAATATTATTTAAGGCAGCAGAAACCCCATTTTGATTTCCTATTTCTTTCTTAATGGTTAAACTTTGCTCATAGTAATCTAGAGCATTTACATAATCATTTTGAATTTTATAGATTATCCCAATGTTATTTAATATTTTGGAAATCAACTCCTTGTCTTCTGTTTTTTTTGCAATATTCATACTTTTATTGTAATAATCTAAAGCATTAACGTAATCGGCCTGACGTTTGTAAACCAAACCAATAATGTTCAAGACACTTGCAATTTCCTTTTGATTTTCAGTTTTTTCAAATAGTACTTTACTTCGAATTAAATAATCCATAGCACTTGAGTAATTCCCCTTTAACCAAGATGATGTCCCTTGTGTTTTAAGAGCAACAGCCATGTATTTTATATTCTCTTTACTTTTTGCAAAATCGTATTCTATTTGTGCAATGGAGTGTGCACTATCAAGGTTTCTATAAAGGTAGACTTTGGAACTAATTTCATGAATAGATTTTAATCTGATAGTATCTGGTAAAGAATGATCATTCCATACAATCCACAAACTATCAATATTAATATTTTGAGCATAAGAATTCTGTTGCAAACTAAAAAGTGCAATTATAATACTATATGTTAACCATTTTCTAAGCACTACTATTTGAGTTTTAATAATTCAATTCAAAGCTTTCATAATCATTTGGTGTTTTTGTTTAATTACAACTATCTGACGCATCTTAAAGTTAGTAAATTATTAACTATCAATGAGTTATTTTCACAAAAACCACCTGTTAAATCTGCCTAAATAAAAATAACCTTACCTATTTGGGTATAATCTGCTAATCTGCACGCAATAAAAACGCTCGCTAACAACACCTATAAATAATACGGGTTTTGGTGTGTAATCTTGAAAGCTTCTGTATATTTACATTTATCGCCAAATCTTTTAATTTGGCTTTTTTAAAACGACAAATTAAAAACAAAACAAAAAGCTTATGGCTTGTGTCGACACGAAAATCCACGGATTTTCTGCACCGTACTATTCATAGCTAAACGTTAGGCAACATCACAAAATTGATAAATAATAAGCAAAAATCCGACAGACAGTATGCCGCTTATCTCGCTAGAAAGTTTTTTAGTGGGCAAATCTCAAAACATGAAATATTAGACAGATTTCCTCCTCACAAAAAGGACTTCAAAATGAGATTACTTTATAATCAAATTAATAATAAACAAAGTTGGATTTTAAGGTTATTTAAAAAGCAATACAAGAAATATATTGAAGAGATTTATGAAATAATTGAAGATTTAGAATCTAATAAATTTAGGTTTAAAACGATGAAACGTTTATTAAAAGAACTTTGGATTCATTCAAATAATTGTTCTGAACCAATAACACACATCTCTTTTGCTTTGATGGAAGTAGCGAAGTCTACAACTAATTCGCGAGAAGAAATACATAGATATCTTGACATTCTTATAAACAAAGGGTATATCATAAAGCTATCTTCAAAGCCATTACTTTACGAGTTTACCGAGCTAGGCAAAACCCTAAAATCGGACTCTGATATTGAAGAAACTATAAAAACGTTGCCTAACAACACCTATAAATAATACGGATTTCAGTCTATAATCCCAGACGTAAGTGTATATTTACATAGTCGCCAAATCTTTTAATTTGGCTTTTATAAAACAATAAAATTAAAAACAAAACAAAAAGTTTATGGCTTGTGTCGATACGAAAATCCGCGGATTTTCTGTACCGTACTATTCATAGCTAAACGTTGGCAATAATATAACATCACTTAATCACAATCAAAATTTTCTACCTTTCAATTTCTCTATTGGAGATATGTTTTGCTCGCTATATATTATTAAATCATCAACATTATTCTGTCCGAAAATTAATTAATAGTACTGTGATAATATAGTATTTAAAAAAAATATTTATAAATACACTATATAGTTAGGAATCCTTACTATATTTGTAATGTGAATTCACAACACAATATTTAATAATCATTAAAAAACAAACAAAATGAGTAAATCAATTTTTTATCACGCAGGATGTCCAGTATGTATTAGCGCAGAACACGACATAATTGAATTAGTTGGAAAAGACAATGTAGAAATTGTAAACATTGGAGAAGACAGAACTAGAATTGAAGAGGCAGAATCAGCTGGAGTAAAATCTGTACCAGCATTATTAACGCCAACTAAAAACGTATTACATCTTAACTTTGGTGCATCAATGGCAGATGTAAAAGGTTAAAAATAATTTTAAAGTAGTGAGTAAATACTGCTCACTACTTTTAATAAATAAAGATAATTATGAAAATTTCAGTTTACGATACCTACGTTAAAAAAAAAAATAGTACAATTATGCACTTCGATATTTTAGTTGAAGAAAGCAAAACTGTAGAAGAAGCAATTGCCTTTGGCAAAGAGTATTTAGTTTCAAAGAATCTATCTGATGGTAAATTAACAACTAAAGAGTGTACATTTTGTCACATAGAAACTGCTCCTATTGAAATAGAAAAAGCAGTTTTAACAGATGGTTATTATATTCTAGAAATGGAAAATTGTTAATCTATGCATAGTAAAACTCATTATTTATTCTCTTACGGAACACTTCAATTAGAAGATGTTCAAATAGAGACTTACAATAGAAAGCTAAATGGTTTTAAAGATACCCTAGAGAATTACACTATTGAGCAACTTAAAATCACAGATAAAGATGTTCTCGCTATAAGTCAAAAACAATTTCATCCAATTGCCACTCCTTCAAAATATAAAAAAAATTGTATTGAAGGTGTTATTTTTGAAATTACAGAGCAAGAACTCATACAAACAGATAAATATGAAGTTTCAGATTACAAAAGAGTTGTAGAAACATTTAAATCTGGTAAAAAAGCTTGGATTTATATATATAATAAAAAACGTAGGTCTATTTAATTAGGATTACTAACTTTGTATTTAGAAAAAAAAGAATATTAATGGCGATATATGACTTAATCTTAAATTCTAGAGATGAAACTACTATTGAGTTAAGTAACATTCATTTAAGTGCGAATAATAAAATTGTTTTAAACCAATTACTTAAAGAGTTTAAGTATGTTGATGTTTTAAACAAATACAAATTACCAGTTGACAATAAGTTACTGCTATTTGGACATACAGGTTGTGGAAAAACAACAACTGCTAAAGCAATCGCCCAAGAAATAGATAAAAAAATACTCACTTTAAATTTAGGTGGTATTATTTCTTCACGTCTAGGTGAAACAGCTAAAAATATTACTGAAGTTTTTAAAAAAGCATCTCGAGAAAATGCTGTACTCTTTTTAGATGAATTTGATTACATAGGCAAAATACGTGATTACGATAATAAAGATTCTGGTGAAATGAAACGGTTGGTAAACACCGTTATTCAACTTATAGATCAGTTACCAAACGATACTTTATTAATTGCAGCAACTAATCATTCTAGTATTATTGATACCGCTTTATTAAGACGTTTTCAATTAAAGCTAAAATTTGAAGCACCTAATGATAAAGAATTAGATAAATATTATGAATCTTTGTTAATGCAATTTCCTGAAGAATTCAGAAATGTAACTCGTAATTATTCTATATCCTATGCAGAAGCTAAAGACATTACTTTTAGAGCTGTTAAAAATAAAGTTATAGAAATTGAAGAAGCAAAAGAATTAACAATAGTAAAACAGAATGGATAATAATGTTAATCAAAAAATAATAAGCGGACTAGAAAGAATTTCTAAAGCTTTTAGGGTTTTACTTTGGGAAGAAAGTAAATTATATAAAATAAGTCCTATACAAATACAATTGCTTATTTTCTGTAGCACTCATAAAAAAGAAGACTTGAATGTAAGTTTTTTAGCTACCGAATTTGATTTAACAAAAGCTACCATTAGTGATTCTATTAAAGTATTACTAAAAAAGGAACTACTTACCAAAACCATTAATGCCAAAGACTCTAGAAGCTTCACAGTTCAATTAACAAAAAAAGGGAAAGAAATTGTAGAAAAAACAAGTGGTTTCACAACGGTATTAAATCAATCTATCGATTTTTTATCTGACTCTGAGAAAGGTGTTTTTTTAAAGCAATTAATGCAACTTATTTATCAATTAAATCAAAAGGAAATCATCTCAACACAACGTATGTGTTTAACTTGTTTTCATTACAAAAAAGACGGAAATCATCACTATTGTAAATTAATGGAAAAACAGTTGAAAAATACCGATTTGAGAATGGATTGTGATGAGCACCAAATACTGCATAATTAATGGAAAGCATTACAAATAACTTAAAAATCATTCGTAATAGAATGAAATATGCTTGCGAAAAAGCAAATAGAAAACCAGAAGAAGTACGCTTATTATTGGCAACTAAAACGGTAGATTCAAATTGCATAAATTTTGCATTACAACAAAGTGAAACACTCATTGGAGAAAACAAAGTTCAAGAGTTAAAACAAAAATGTAATGCCGTAAAAGATTTAAATCCTGAAATCCATTTTATTGGTCATTTACAAAGTAACAAAATTAAAGAAGTACTAAAATGGACAACTTGTATAGAATCTATTGATAGAATATCTGTTGCTCAAAAATTACAGCAAAGGCTGGTTCTTGAAGAAAAGGAAATAGATGTTTATATTCAAGTAAATACTTCGTTTGAAGAAAGCAAATTTGGAATTTCTCCTGACCAAACTATTGAACTTGTAAAGAAAGTTTCCAAATTAAAAAACATCCATATTAAAGGACTAATGACTATTGGTTTGCTTAGCTCTGATTCCACAGAAATAAGGAAATGTTTTCGTCTTCTTAAACAATTACAAGAAGATATTAAAATTCTTAGCATACCAAATGTAGAAATGAACGAGTTATCTATGGGAATGAGTGGTGACTTAGAAATTGCTATCGAAGAGGGTGCAACAATCATACGTGTAGGAACCGCTATTTTTGGTGAGCGAACTTATCCCGATAGCTACTATTGGAATGAAACAAAACAACAATCTGAATAAAATACTATTGCCAACAATGTATAAAAAACATAGGGCGTTTGTACTAAATCGAAAGGTCTGTGTGTATTAATCAAGTCCGCTAAATATAAAATTTGGCGTTTATAATAAAAAAGATAAAAGCAAAATATTTATATTTAGCTAAGTAATAAACTGAAACGAAAGTGCTTTTTAACTGCCCTACGTTTCTTATACTAAACGTTAGCAAACATTACTCATAAATTCAAATTCATTTATTGTCGTATCTTTAGAATAACCAACCTTAGATAATGAAAATTTTTAGAAAAATCCGACAAAAGTTATTAATCGAAAACAAACTCCGTAAATATCTGATTTATGCAATAGGTGAAATTGTACTAGTAGTCATTGGTATTCTAATTGCATTACAAATAAACAATCGTAATGAAGCCAAAAAAGTTGATTTAATGACTCATAATCTTTTCGAAGACGTACTAAATGAATTAGCTACAAATGTTAAACGAATAGATAGTACAATTAGATTTTATGAAAAAAAGGATAGTCTATATTATTTGATTATGGGAAACAAATTATCCTATGACGATTATGCAAAAAATGAAATACCTCACCTTTATAACTTTACAATTTATAAAAATAATGTTCACTTATCTTCAGAAGCCTACACTAACCTTATGAATAATATGGCGAAAATCCCTCCACATTTTAAACCTGTTTTAAATCAGCTTAGCTATTTGAATAATGCTAATAAAGACAAAGTTGATGAATATAATAACATTATTTCTAAAGAAGTGCATTTCAATCGCAATAATGAAGCTATAAAATTTTCGTGGTTTGCGGATTTTAGCCAAAAAGCCAAAGCTAAAAAAATAGAATATATGCTACACTCTTGGCAATATAAAAATCTTGTACAGTCATACAAGAGTACTGGAATAGATAATCTTTTATTTCAGGTAGTAAGGTATCGTAAAAACGCTATAAATTGCTATCAAAAACTAGCCGTATTGCTTAACAAACCAACGACACATAAAAATTTTAAAATTGATCCTCATATGGTAAAGCATATGCTTGGGTCATGGAAAAACGAGATAACTCCTAATGTAAAATACACCAATTATATAAAAGACAATCGTTTGTATTATAAGAGTTCAATTGATACAATTTCACACGAAATTATTTATTTATCAAAATCAAAATATTTTGATATTGATGGAAATGATTTTTACACCCTAATACCCCAAAATGACAGGATTTTATATAGGCTAAATATTAACCAACCTGGTTATGATAATATAATCTTTGAGAAAATTAATGATTAGTTCAGTTAAACAAAAAAAACGTTTGCTAACAACACCTATAAAATAATACGGGCTTAGTGTGTAAAATCTAGAGCTTTTGTATATTTACTTTTTCGCCAAATCTTTTAATTTGGCTTTTTTTAAAACGACAAAATTAAAAACAAAATCTAAAAGCTCATGGCTTGTATCGACACGAAAACCCGCGGATTTTCTGCCCCGTACTATTCATAGCTAAACGTTGTACACAATTAACCAAAATTTGTTGAAATCTAATTTATGTTATTCTTAAGAAGCACTATTTTTCTTTTCCTAATTATATTAAGTTCTTGTAACAATGAAGAAATAAGAACTACAAAAGAATTAGATAAAATATTTACAAAAAGTGAAATTAAAGACATCAACAAATTAGTAGTCTTTTTTGAAAAAAGAATTAGTTCCACAGACTCTAAACTGAATCAAAGGTATAAAAATTGGATCATAAGTATTTCAAACCTAGAAGACAACACTTGGGATAAGTTCAATTTTGAAGACCAATTAAATATTTATAAATTATTGGACAAAAACACCTTCAACGAAATCTGGCAGTTTAATGAAATGAGGTATCTTGAATCTAAGGACACATTAAAACATTTAAACTTAGCTTATGATAAAAAATACCATAAATACTTAACTGAATTAGGTCGAAACTCAGAGAAAATGAAATGGTATTCAAATAAAGCATATGAATCTGGAGACCTCCCTCAAATAATGGATTTACAAAATCTGTTCGTAACTATTGACACTATTAATGAAAACCATAAAGTTCAATCAAACTATGATTTCAACGAAAAACTTGTGATAACAATTTCTTCATTAAAGAATTTCGATAATTACCACAGAAGAGAAAAGTGGGCCACAAAATAAAAACTGTGTACAACACCATATAAAATGCATGCTTATTTTGGTTATTAAATCCAATGGTTCGTGTATTTTTACACTAGGATTCCCTGCCGGGAATCCTGTCGGTCGACTTACGTCGCACGACATTTTATATAAACGTTGTAGAGCATTAGAAAAAATGATTAGCATAAAAACATATTGGTCAAAAAAAACTCCTACTTATGGAGCTTTTGATGATTATGTAATTATAGAATCAATTAATGAAAATAAACGAGTTTTAATCCGACCAGAAGAATTTGAATTTTTGACCTCTGAGCTATTTAAAAATTGGAAAGATGGAAAATCAAAACATATTCAAATACTTAAGGAATGGAATGAATGTACTGGATTTAATGATATTGACGAAACAAGTTCTGAAATATTAGATATTGCTGATACAATAAATGCTATTAGACTTGTAAATGGAGTTGATAAAATTGAATTTAATACTTTGACTAAAAATGACTTAAAACTTATAATTGATTTTTTAGTATCTAATAGAAATAATAAGCTTAAAATTAGAAAAATTTAATAAATGGCTAAGCCAAATAAAAAAAGAGGATTTAGAGCAATTACGATCAATGACAAATTATTTAATTGGTGTTTTCAAGGTATAATAGATGTTAGACCAGATAATCAGAAAAACAACCAACTACTTATCGATTTCGGGTATTATGAAGTGTTTGATTATGTAAATGATCTTGAAAATAGACCACCTCCATTTGAACCAAATATAGTAACCCCTAAATTTGTTAGTCAATCAATTGAAATGGCTTTAAAACTTGGATGGGATACTGAGCTAAAGACAGGTAAAACAATTATAGAGTATAGAAACAAAAAATATACTCTAATGAAAAAAGCTCAACAACAACACCTATAAATAATACGGTTTTGAGGCTTAAGCCAAAAGGAGTTGTATATTTATAAAGTCACCAAATCTTTTGATTTGGTATTTAACAATAAAAAGTAAAACAAAACACAAAAGCTTATGGCTTGTACCAAAACGAAAGGACACTCCTTCTCTACTCCGTACTATTCATAGCTAAACGTTAGGTGTAATCTCAAAGAATGTATAAACAAAAAGAAATTAAATTTAGATTTAAAATTCCTTTTAGAACAATAGCAAATTTTCAAGAAGAAGGAATGTATGAGGAAACACTCGAAGATCATTTTCGATATTCTATTTGTGAGCCAATCCGACAAAAAAATATTCAACATGAGTTTGATTTCCATGCTTTTGATGTCCCAGAAGGATTTGGTATGGAATTAAAAGTTCAAAGCGATAATTTTGACATAGACTCTATCATTAAAAATTTAGTTAAAATGGGCTTTAGACTTGGGTTAATTGTCACAAAATATTCTGATGGAAGCTGGATTGATCTATACAACGATTCAAGAAGAACGCTCTACAAATTTTAACAATGAAAGAACATATTATTGAACGGTTTCCTGGAGGTATGAATATTGACGGAAGTGGATTTGCTTCGAAAATATTTGTAAATAATAATGATTTTGTTGAAAAAGGAAAAGAAATAGCAATTTTTGAAAGTAATGGTTATGAAATGACTTTAACTGCGGAAGATAGTGGGACCATTGAGCTCCTAATATTCGAAAATCAAAAACTACTTCAGAACGATATTTTATGGAAGATAAAAACTACACCTAACACCATATAAAATGGATGCTTGAGTTGGTTATAAATCCCCAAAGTAAGCGTATATTTACTCGTGGATTCCCTGCCGGAAATCCATATCGTCCGACTTGCGTCGCACGACACTTTATATAAACGTTACCAGCAATTAAAATGAAATACATAACTACCATATTCTTTCTTTTAATACTAAGCCCAATTTTTGGGCAAACTGAGAGCTACAAAGAGAAATCAAGGCTATTAGAGCCAGATGTTTGGTTAGGAATTTGGGATAAAGAAAACTCAAATAAATCTATTAAGATTGATACCTTGAGCTATGACGAAATTCCAAAATACCTTGACTTCAGAGGAACTGTAGTTGAGGCAATAAAATGGACTGATTCGTTAGGTGAAAATATCTTAATCCAATCTGTAACTGGTCATTTTACTTGGAAGGATTATGATGATAATTCAACTGATTACATGCTACAAGATAAATCAGAACTTTACGCCTATTTATTCCAAAAAAACAAAAATGAATCAACATATAAAAAGACTTGGAAGGTCTATGACTATACTAAATGTTATGGTGTAGATTGGTTTACTGGATTTATTCCTAAAGCTACCACAATTACAGATTTGGACAATAACGGTGTTTCAGAAATCAGTTTGCCATATGTATTAATTTGCCGCGGAGGAATGGATCCTGGGATTATGAAAATAATAATGTACGAAGGTAATTCTAAATACGCACTCAGAGGTTCAACAATGATATGTAAAGCACCCCCCTATTATGGAGGTGAATACAAACCAAGTGACAATCTTAAAACAAAAGATTTATTTAAGGACTATTTAATAAAAAGATGGAACGCTCATAAATGTGAAAACGATAAATTTTATTAATAAAAAAGCTGGTAACAACACCTATAAATAATACGTATTTCGGAGCTTAATCCGAGAAGTAATTCTATCTTTACTTAGTCACCAAACCTTTTAGTTTGGCTTTTTTAAAACAACAAAATTAAAACAAAAAACTTATGGCTTGTGATGACACGAAAATTCTCGGATTTTCTGCCCCGTACTATTCATAGCTAAACGTTGTACAAAATTAAAAATCATAAAAAATGAAGGTTACAGCTAAAAAAAATGAAAAAGTTGCTAATATGATCTTTGCATCTATTTACCCCCTTTACTGGAATAGATTGGAAAAACATGGCAGAACAAAAGAAGAGTTCCATCAAGTAATAGAATGGTTTACTGGTTTTGACGAAAATAAATTACAATTACTTATCGAAGAGAAAGTAACGTTTAGAACGTTTTTTGAGAAAGCAAAAATCCATCCCAATGCATACATGATTAAAGGAGTTGTTTGTGGTTATCGAATTGAAGAAATAGAAGATGAATTTGAATTGTATAAACAATGCAGACGTATGGAAAAGCTGATTGATGAATTGGCAAGAGGTCGTAAAATGGAGAAAATTTTGCGAAAAGAAATAAAAAACTGGTACTAACAACACCTATAAATAATACAATTCTAGTACTAAAACAAAAGTTTGTGTATATTTACATAGTCGCCAAATCTTTTAATTTACTACCTCATTTTATTTAATTTAGAGGTGTTCGTGATTTGAAAATTGGCTTTTATAAAACGACAAAATAAAAACAAAAAGCTCATGGCTTGTGTCGACACGAAAATCCGCGGATTTTCTGCCCCGTACTATTCATAGCTAAACGTTGGTGTTAATTCAAAATGATGTACATAAAGACAAACAGTTTACTTCTTTTAATGTTTATTCCAGCTTATATTTTGGGACAGGAAAAAAATGGTGAATGTGTGGAATATGAACCGATTGAAATGTATAATTTGAGAAGAGCTATAATTGAAAAACAACACTTAGACGTTTGGCCAAGTATTGTGGAAATTAAAAAATTGAATGAACTGAATAAAAAAAGAAATGACTCTTTGATTTTATTCATTGCGGAAACTGAAAAAGGAGACAAATTACGAATGTCTAATACAACTGACTTAAGCAAGTTTGTGGAAATTGGATATGATGACGATTGTGAACAAGACGGGACAATTTTGACCGACTTAAAATTTGGGAAAAATAACCTAATTGAAATGAAAGCCGAAATATTTTGTCGGAAGGATAAATACACTGAACTCAAAATAAAAAACTAACGCAAACAACATATAAAATGTATGCTTGGGCTTGGGTGTAAATTCCCAAAGTAAATGTATATTTACTCGTGGATTCCCTGCCAGAAATCCATATCGTCCGACTACGTCGCACGACACTTCATATAAACGTTAGCTGTCATAGAAGAAAATTCTTTAAAATCAATATATGCTGTCTAAAATATTAAATCAACACAATCTATTTAATACTAGCCGAATTTCAGTTCTAAATTGGGGTTATATAGAATCCGATGTGGAATTTAAAGACTCTTCTATCGAGAGTGTTTTAAATATAATGACACCAAATGTTACTAAAGCTTTACCAGATGGTTGGCAAAAATTGAATACTATTGACAAAGCGAAAGCTTGGATTTCTGAACGGAAGTCAGACAGTAATTTCTATGCAATTACATTAACCGAAACTAAAGAAATAATCGGATATATATTCTTGTATTTAGGCAATCAGACAAATGAAACTTACGAATTAAGACTTGGATATTTACTTTCGGAATCGATTTGGGGAAAGGGAGTCGGAAGTGAATTAATAAAAGGACTTATTGAATGGTGTAGTAACACTAAAATGGTTAATTCTATTTCAGGTGGAGTCGAAAAAGAAAATATTGGATCGATAAAAGTACTTGAGAAAAATGGTTTCTATAAGTCAAACGAAGAGTTACCAGAAAACATGTTACTATTTGAGTTTTATTTTGAATTAGAAAATTAATTAAAAATACGCCCGCTAACACCACCTATAAATAATACGAGTTTTGGTGTTCAAAATTGAAAGCTTGTGTATATTTACATTCAACGCCAAATCTTTTAATTTGGCTTTTAAAACTAACAAAATAAAAACAAAACCGAAATTATGGCTTGTGTCGAAACGAAAATCCGTGGATTTTCTGCACCGTAGTATTCATAGCTAAACATTATGCCCAATTAGAAGAAATGACAGAATTTAATCAATTATATAAAGCCTTGAATATCACAGAGGAACTTTTGAAAGAAGAAATTCTAAATGTTGGAATTGTTCAAAAAGTACCTCTAAACACTTACATTGTTGAGCAAGAAAGGTATATCAAATGGTTAGCATTGGTTATTTCAGGAAAAGTGAGAGTATGGCAGGAGAATGAGGATAGACAAATTCTACTATACTACGTTAACCCTATTCAAACTTGTGTTTTGTCACTTTCAGCAACTTTTAGAGATTGTAAGAGTATTGTAAATGCTAAAACTGAAGAAGACTCTACTATTATTAAAATTCCAGTTAGATATGTTAGCGAATGGAGCTTTAAATATAAATCTTGGAACAAATTTACAACCGATTCATTTATTTTTAGTTATGAAGATTTACTACACTCGTATAAAAATTTAGCTTTTAATAAAATTGACAAACGTCTATTAGATTATTTAAAAATATTTTCTGAGAAAAATAATTCTACAAAAATTAACCTTTCTCACAACCAATTAGCAAAAGAAATAGGAACAACAAGAGAAGTTGTTTCAAAAATCTTAAAACAATTTGAACTATCAGGAATAGTTAACTTGAAGTTTAAGCAAATAGAACTGCTCTAAAAAATCACTTTTTCAACTTTATTTTTATCACTTGTATCAAAAGGTACAGGTTTTACTTTATTTCTCGTTTTACATTTGCACTGTAATTAATCAGTAACAAATTAAAACAAAAAATAATGACAAGAAAAAAATATTTGCTTATTGCAATCGTCCTACTTTCATTGCTCAGTATTGGATGCTCTAGCACAAAAAACGTAGAAAAAGAAGTTTTAATAGCCAGTGAAAATTGGATTTCAAATTTCAATCAAGGAAACACAACAGAAGTTTCAAATGCTTACACAGAAAATGCTAAAATGGTAGCAAAACCTTTTGGAACTTTTGAAGGAAAAAAATCCATTAGTGAATTTTGGACACCTTTTATACAATCTGGTGCTACAGATTTAACATACACCAACACACAAGTAGAAGTTATTTATAACAAAAAAGCCATCATCTCTTCAGATTGGAGTATGAATGTTGGTAAAGGGGTTATTACTAATGAAACTTGGGTTAAAATAGATGGAAATTGGAAATTAAAAGAAGATCATTTTGAAGTACAAGAACAATTTAATAACAAAAACAATAAAACAATGGGCAAAAAAGAAACTTATGTATTAGTACACGCAGCATGGTTAGGCGGATGGCAATGGGGAAATGTAGAAAAAACCTTAAAAGAAAATGGGCACACAGTAATTACGCCCGATTTACCTGGTCACGGAAGTGATAAGACTTCACATGAAAATATTACAATGGAAAGTTATGTTAAGATACTTACTGATATTCTAGACAAACAAGAAGAACATGTAATATTATTAGGTCATAGCTTTAATGGCATAACCATAAGCAGAGTTGCGGAACTGAGACCAAAAAAAGTTAAAAAACTTGTATATTTAACTGCATTTTTATTACCAAATGGCAGTTCATTCTTTAAAGCAGTACAAGGTGTTAAAGGTTCAACAGCAGTAGATAACTTCTATCTTTCAGAAGACAAAACCTATGCTTTAGTAAAAGAAGATGAAATACAAAATGCTTTTGCTCACGATATACCAAAAGAAGCCTTTGATGGTGCCAAAACCTGCATTGTTCCTGAACCTGCTAATCCATTAACTTATGAATTAGAAATTACGGATGAAAATTTTGGCAGCATTCCTAAATACTATATTGAATGTACAGAAGACAGAGCAATACCAATAGAAGTACAAAGGGCAATGTCCAAAGGAAATGTGAAAAAGGTTTTTACATTAAATTCAAGTCATACCCCAAACTTCTCACAACCTGAAAATCTTACTAATATCCTTTTAGAAATATCGAAAGAAAAGTAAAAGGGCATAACAAAATGTATAAGTAATGGCTAAAAAAGCACAACCCTTTGTAGGTTGTGCTTTTTTGTATATTTGTACTAGTACTGAAAAATAGTCAATTTTAAACGCCACTACTCATACAGAAACGTTAGAGAGCATTAACCAGTTTATAAATAGAAACTTACTTATTCGTTAATCAAACTTTCCTCCTACATCCTAAAAATCATCAAAATAAAAAAGGAGAGCAAAATATGCTCCTATCACTAATGTAGTTGAAAAATATTATTTTATTATTCTCTTTGAGCTTGTTTATGATTACTTGTTCTTGAATAGTTTGTTGTTGCTCTTGAATTATATATAAAGAAATAAAAACACCCCTGACATACCTTTGACACATCTTCTTAGTATTTTTGTTATATTAATAATAAACAGATAAAATGAGCAAATCAGAATTTAAACAAGTCATTAATGCTTCTAAAGAAAAAACTTGGGAAGTGTTATTCAATCAATACGGAACCGTCCATATACATAACCCAGGCATGCCTACATCTAAATATATAGGTAATGCTACTAAAGGGAAACTGAATGCTTCGAGACATGTTACGTTTGATGATAAGTTATTTTTAGAAGAAACAATAACTGAAGTAAACGAGAACAATAGTTTTAAAATTGAAGCTTACAACCATAATTTACCTCTACTAAAAGAAATGTCTGCTATCTATGAGTTAACGTCTATTGGGCAAGATAAAACTGAAGTGAAAATGAGTTCTTTTGCTACAACCTCTCCAGGTTTTATGATCTATTTAATGAAAGGACAATTGGGCAAAGGACTAAAACAACATCTTTTTGGTTTAAAGTATTATATAGAAACGGGAGAAACAGTGAATAAGGATAATTATTCGGCTGTTTTTAAAAGCTATAAGTAAATTTCTTGGGTCACTATACTTATATAGATAAGTGATGATTATAGAAAATTACCTACAACAATTCATGCAAAACATAGGGCGTTTGGTATTTAATCGAATGTCCTTTTCTTTTGGAAAGAGCATCAAATATAAAATTTGGTGTTTAAAATTGATATCTTATGTATCCTTACTTAATCGCCAAGCTTTTAATTTGTCTTATATTAAACGGAAAAACTAAAAGTTTTGACTAAGTACATAATCGAAAGCTCACTACTTTTAATTCCCGTAGTAGCCATGTTCGAGACGCTAGTTATACCCACTAATAACCAATCAAAGTGCAAACTATTCGTCAAATTTCGTTTTAGCTTTTCCTCGCTACCTTTATCGATTTAATACTTTCTAAAACCATTGCATTAAGAGTAATTGGCTTAATATCTTAAACTATTAGTACCCCACCTCTCTCTCCACTACCTGGTCCTAATGTAATTACTTGACCAGCAGATTGAATTAATGTATTGTTATGCTCAATAAATAGCACTGTATCTCCTCTATCTATTAACGACTGGAAAACGGTAATTAATTGCAGAATATCAAAATAGTGAAGTCCGGTACTTGGTTCATCAAAGAGATATAAAGTTGTCCCTTTTCGGTTACCGAGCATAGAGTTTGCCAACTTTAAACGTTGAGATTCTCCTCCAGATAAAGTGTTACCAGCCTGTCCTAATATGATGTGTCCTACTCCAACTTGTTTGAGTATTTTCAAGCTTTCTACAATAGCTCCAGATTCGAAAAAGTCTATTACTTCTTGGACTGTCATTTGTAAAACTTCTCCAATAGAACGTTGATTGTATTTACAATCAAGTAAAGCCTCATTGTAACGCATTCCTTTACAAGAGTCACAAGTGAGCCAGATATCACTCATAAAATCCATACTGGTTTTTAGCTTGCCATGACCGGAACATGTGGCACATTTTCCATTCTTACTTTGGTAGGAGAAATCAGCTTTCTTGAGTCCTAATTCCTTTGCTGATTCTGTTTTTGAGAATAGCGTTTTAATTTGTTCTATAATTCCTGTGTAAGTTGCTGGAGTGCTTAAGCTGTTTTGTGTTAGAATCTCTTGATCAATTAACAATACTTCTTCGAACTGCTCTAATCCATTTACAGCATTACAATTGACTGGTCTGTTTTTCAGCCAAGAACTGTACATCACTGCTTTAATTAAACTAGATTTCCCACTTCCAGAAACACCAGTAACAGCAGTTATTTGTCCAGCATAAAAGTTGACATCTATATGCTTCAAATTATTAGCAAATGCTCCTTTCACACCAAAGGGCTCCCCTTTTTTATTTTGTTGATGAGCAAGTTTTTCTCCTTTTCCCGCTAACAATTGATAGGTTACTGAATGTTTTGCTGAAGCAATATCAGCAACCCTTCCTTGATAGATGACTTCTCCACCTAACCTTCCGGATCCTGGTCCCGTTTCTATGATGTAATCCGCATTTTGGATAAAGGATAGATCGTGTTCAACAACAACCACAGTGTTTCCATTGGATACAATTCGTTTTAGTGCTTTTGATAAAACTTCAACTTGCTTTACATCTAAACCAATGGTTGGCTCATCCAACACATAAGTAACACCAAATAAGTGTGTTGACAATTGACCAGCCAAAGTAACTCTTTGTCGTTCACCACCAGAAAGTGTATTGACTGCTCTGTCCAAGTTTAAATATCCTAAACCTAAATCAATAATGGTTTTTAGTGATTGAGTAACCGATGCTAATACCACTTTACTAATGGCTAAAACGGTTGCATCTAATTTTCCTTCTACATTCTCAATTAAATCTAAACATGAAGCAATGCTTAAGTGAGAAATTTCATGAATATTCTTACCCAGGAAAGTAGTTTCTAACAACTCTGGTTTTAAACGACTGCCATTACAAGTTGAACATTCAACATTGTGCAATAAAGTCTCTAAATGTTGCAGATTCTTGTTATGTAATTTCCGCTGACATTCATCATCAATATAATTGCAGAAACCCCACCATTTGGCTGATAACTCTTGAATCCCAGATTTTGTTTTAGTTTGATATTCCCAAGTAACATCATACACCATTTCTCCTGTTCCGTAAAGAATAACATTTTTTACTTCATCAGTTAAATCATTCCAAGGAAGTGTAATATTCCAATTGTTTTGTTTCACTGCTTCTTTTAACGTGACGATAAACTGTCCATTAATATCAGCATAATAAGCAATAGCCTTGTTGGTAGAAACTGCTCCATCTAAAATGGATTTTTCTGGAGCAACTATCAACTCATCTGGATTGCACTTTGGTTGTACACCCATCCCTTCACAAGTTGGACAAGCACCTAAATGGTGATTAAAAGAAAAATGTTGAGCTGTATAGTTTTCTCCTTCGTGTTGCGCAATTCTGGAATACAACAATCTAAATGCATCATAAACTCCAGAAAGTGTTCCAACCGTTGATCGTTTAGAAGGACTTCCTCCTTTTCTGTTGATTCCTATTGCTGGTCCTAAACCTGAGAAGGAAGCAATTTCTGCTTCACTGTTTTGTTGTAAAAAACTTCTATTGTAGGTAGATAAAGATTCCGTAAAACGAGCATTCGATTCAGCAAACAAAGTATCGTAAACCAAAGAAGATTTTCCACTTCCAGAAACTCCAGTAACAACAGTTAACTGGTTTTTAGGAATGCGAACATCAATATTTTTCAGTCCATGAGTGGTTACTCCATTCAATACAATCTCATCACCGGTGTCCGGTGTGACTATTTGAGTATTTTCGACAACAGTTCGCTCCTGCTCTTTAGGAACTCCTTGATGCAAAATTGTTCCACCTTCTACCCCACTTTTAGGACCCAATTCTATGTGCCAATCGCTCCAACCAATAATGGTTTCATCTTGCTCAATACAAACTATAGTATTGCCTTTTTGTTTGATGCTATCTAACAATTGAAGTACCGATTTTATATCATCATGGTGCAAACCTATGCTTGGTTCAATAATTACATACAATGTATCGCCTGTATCTTTTTTCTGTAGCTGGTTCGCAATTTTAATACGCTGTGCTTCCCCACCAGAAAGTGTGGTAGAAGATTGTCCGAGGGTTAAATAACCCAGTCCTATTTCTTTTAAGATGTTGAGTCCAGAAAGTACTTTTTTGTCATCAGCAAAGAACTCAACAGCTTCGTTAATGGATAGTTTGTACACTTCAGCAATGGACAATCCATTGCATTTAACATGAAGTGTTTCTCTGTTAAAACGATCTCCGTTACAAGTCCCACACAACAAATCAACATTACCCAAAAAGTGCATTCCTATTTGAGTTTTTCCAGCACCTTGGCAAGTCTCACACCTTCCGCCTTTGTTGTTGAATGAAAAACGAGATTTGGTAAATCCTTGCGTTTTTGATTCAGGCAATTTCGCATAGATATCACGGATATGATCTGACAATCCTAAATAGGTTGCGGGGTTACTTCGTGGTGTTTTTCCTATTGGTGAATGATCAATAAAAATCAGTTTATTGATGGCTTCTAAGTTTTTAGAGCTTGAAAGCTTAGCTGCTTCATCAACTTCAATTCCTAAATATTGTTGAACTGCTTTAAGTAAAGTTCCTTTTACTAAACTTGCTTTTCCAGTTCCAGATTTTCCACTCACCACATTGAGTTTACCTAGCTGAAAGGCAACATCAATATTCTTCAAGTTTCTTTCTGTACAACCAATTAGCTGAATAGCTTCACCCTCTTCTTTAGTAGCTAATTCTGGTTTAGCTGCACCATTATTAATTGCTCTATAAGTTGGACTTGTTGCTGCCAGTTCACTTTGCTGCGTAAAGGCTGCAAACGCTCCATTAAACAATACTTCTCCTCCATTTACTCCCGCTTTAGGACCAATTTCTATAATATGATCGGCACTGGTAATGGTATCCAAATCGTGCTCCACAACAATAACGGTATTGCCTTTTTTAACCAGTTGTTTAAAATGATGAATAAACCTTTCGTTCTCTTCTGGGTGTAAACCTATTGAAGGCTCATCAAAAACATACAACACATCACTTAAGGGAACCAAAATCTGATTGGCAATTCTTATCCGCTGAATCTCACTTCCCCGAAGCGATTTTGAAGAACGATCTAAGGTTAAATGACCCAAACCTAAATCTGCTAACAAATCAACTTGAGCTTCAATCTTAGTAATGATTGCTGTTACTACTTCATTCCAAGTGTTATTTTGAATCCAGGTTTTTAATTCGTTCAATTCTAAAGTAACTACTTCGGCAATCGATTTGCCATGAACGGTAACACTCAGCGCCTCATTATTTAAACGCGTTCCGTTACAATCAGGACAAGTTACTGCATGTACATACTTTAGAATATTGGCATTTCTATCTCTTCTTAGAATGTCCGACATAATCGGAATCATTCCTTTGTAATATCCTTCTTCTCTTGGTTTGGCTTTAATACCTGTCCACTTTAAGCGCGACTCTAAATTGTGTTTACCAAAAGGTACTTTTATCTTATCGCTACCGTGTAAAATAACATGGCGCTGTTGGTCTGTTAAATCATTCCAAGGAATATCCACATTAAATCCTTCGGCTTCGCACACTTGATTTAGCACATCAATGGTTACTTGAGAGTACATAATGTAGCCATTGGGTAAAGTTGGTGTCAATGCTCCTTCTCTAATTGTTCTTTCAGGGAAAGTAATGAGTTTTTTTAACGCTATTTGTTCTTCCTTACCAATACCATTACAACGCGTACACTTACCAACTGCCGAATTAAACGAAAACAAAGCTCTCGACAATTCTATATCCTTTTCTGATTTACCTGTTCTTGCAAACAACAAACGCAGCAAATCATAGATATCTGACATGGTACCAACGGTAGAACGAGCGTGCATTCCTGTGGTACGTTGCCCAATAGCAATTACTGGCGAAAGCCCTTCAATTTCATCCACATCTGGACGGTTGAGTTTTCCCATAAACTGTCGAGCAAAAGATGGTAGCGTTTCAAAATACCTCCGTTGTCCTTCTTGGGCAATAATATCAAATACTAAACTCGATTTTCCTGAACCCGAAATACCGGTAACCACAATAAATTTATTGTGCGGAATACGCAATGAAACATTCTTCAGATTGTTAGTCCTAGCTCCTTTTATAACTATTTCTGAATGTGTTTTGGAGTTCATTTCGTGAAATTAATGAAATATTTTTTGCCTACACATGTAATTAAGTAAATTTAGTTAAGATATGCTTACGTTCAAATGTTGCTAATAAAAATCACTATTAGATAGTTACATACTAGTAATCAGTCATTAGTTGGCTACTAAAGTTTTGTTAATCAAAATAAGGACTTAAAAAGGAAACCTATATTATTCGCTAAAATTGTGCGAAGGGATAATTAACATCAATATATAAATTATACTATGGCAAAGATACTTTTTTAAAACCCTTTTAAGGATAATGCCTAGTAATATCTAAAACAAAAATAGATCATTCTCTTTTATTCCCCCATACCCCTCCATTTAATTCACTCTTATTATAAAAGTAAATCTAGATATTGTTATTCTAATGGAAATCAAGTCAGTAAAAACGCTATATAAATTATAGTAATAAGCCAAAAAACATCTGTTGTATAAACGCATTCTATTTCTTTTTTATTTAACACTTCTACATAAAACCAGTAAGCAATTTTCAATATTCAAATATTAATCGTAATATTGCAATATAAAAATACAACAAATGGGATTAACTAAAACAGAGATCTTTACCAAACAACAAAATGAAATTGCTCTTATCGCGAAAGTTTTTGGTCACCCAGCACGGGTTTCTATTTTACAACACTTGTTTGACATTAATAAATGTGTTTGTGGGGATTTAGTAACTAAAATTGGACTTGCACAGCCTACAATATCACAACATTTGAAAGAATTAAAACATTTAGGTTTAATAAAAGGAAATATTGAGGGAACAAGTATCTGCTATTGTATTGATAAAGAAAATTGGACTAAAATGAAATCCGTTATGTCTGATTTTATTAATCAGGATATATCGAAAAAAAAAGATTGCTGTTAAAAATTTTTAATTAATCATATAATCAAAAAAAACTGAGCCATGAAGTTATCAGAAATAAAATTAATTTTAGACAAATTAGAAATTATAGGTTTTCAATTACCTAATGGAGAATTAGTACCTAGTCACTTTCACATCACAGAAGTTGGTAAAATAACAAAACACTTTATCGATTGTGGAGGAACTGTTCGTACTGAAGAAGTTGTAAACTTTCAACTTTGGAATTCCAATGATTACAATCACAGATTACATCCAGAAAAAATATTGAACATAATTGAACTTTCAGAAAAAAAACTAGGTATTGAAGATTTAGAGATTGAAGTAGAGTATCAAGCTGAAACAATTGGGAAATTCGGATTGAATTTTGATGGAGTAAACTTTTTATTAACCACAAAACAAACAGATTGTTTAGCTAAAGATCTGTGTGGAATACCCGTAGAAAAAACTAAAATGCAATTATCCGAATTTGACAATAAAACTTCTTGCACACCAGGTAGTGGGTGTTGTTAAACACAACAATAATATTAAACACAAATAAAATGTCATTATATAAAACAATTGGACATACCATTGAAACATTAAATGTTGAAAACATTTTAAGTGAACGTAAAGAAACCTTACAACCACTGATTGAATTTATCCAAAATAAAGTTAATACAAACAAACAAATACGAATTAATTTTATTTGCACACACAATTCCCGAAGAAGTCATTTATCACAAGTTTGGGCTCAAACAATGGCATATTATTTCAATATTAAAAATATATTTAGTTATTCAAGCGGTACAGAAACTACTGCACTTTTCCCCATGGTTATAGAGACTTTACAGGATTCTGGCTTTGAAATAAAAAATATTTCAGAAGGAAAAAATCCTATTTACAGCATTAAGTATGCAACAAATGAACACCCTATTATTGGGTTTTCTAAAAAAATAGATGCTCAATTTAATCCAAAATCTGAATTTGCAGCTATTATGACATGCTCACAAGCGGATGGCGGATGCCCTTTTATTACAGGTGCAGAAAAACGAATTCCAATTATTTTTGAAGACCCAAAAACATTTGATGATACATCACAAATGTCAGAAAAATATAACGAAAGAAGTTTACAAATAGCAACTGAATTATTTTACGTTTTCTCACAAGTTCAACTCTAAAAATGATTGAAATAGTCAGCAATTCATATGAAATCATAGCATCCTATGGATTCTTAGTTATTATATCATAAACATAAACCACAAGTCGAATGAAAACGGTATTAGAAAGAAAAAATCATTGGGAAACAGTTTACGAAACTAAAACACCTAATCAAGTAAGCTGGACACAAGAAACTCCAAAAATTTCACTTGAATATATACAGTCATTTAAGCTAAAAAAAACAGCTAAAATCATAGATATTGGTGGTGGTGAAAGTAAGCTCGTGGATTATTTACTTGACGAAGGATTTGAAAATATTACTGTGCTTGATATTTCTGAAAAAGCACTTAAGAAAGCACAAAAAAGACTTGGTGACAAAGCTGTTAAAGTAAATTGGGTTGTAAGTGACATAACAGAATACAACCCAGAAATCACTTTTGATGTTTGGCATGATAGAGCTACTTTTCATTTTTTAACAAACACCGAGCATATTAATAAATATATTAAGACAGCTAGAAATTTCGTGACAGGTTTTTTGGTAATAGGAACTTTTTCAGAGAATGGACCAACAAAATGCAGCGGACTTGAAATAAAACAATACAATCAAGAAGAGTTAACATCCAAATTAAATAATGGATTTGAAAAAATTAGATGTGTAACAAAAAACCATAAAACACCATTTAACACAATACAGAACTTCTTGTTCTGTAGTTTTAAAAGAACTAATTAAAAGCTATTGGCTAACACTTTAGATATAAAATAGCTCTTCAAATCAGATTCTATCTATATGTAATATAATTTTACATACTTAAAAAAAATAAAAAAACTCTAAACAAAAAGGTCAACTCCCCAGCTGACCTTTTCTACTCAAATTAATATGTAATTACCCGATTAGCATATTAAATTTTATTCTTTTTCTTACTTATTCCATAGTATCTAAGAATTTTCTGTTTTTCATGTTCTTTAAATGTTGCTCTGATTACCAGTAATAATGAGAAAACACTCAACCCAATACAAATATAACTCACTGTTAACATATCGTAATTATTTAATTATTAACTTTTTAGTTACCTGCTTTCCTTTATTGTAATCAAAAGTTATCAGGTAGGTCCCTGTAGCAACTGATACTGGAATTGATATAGCTTTTGTGTTGGTATATTTATTAGCAACTTTTACTACCAATTGTCCTACTACATTA
>Ga0209395_1000176_pt1 | contig 97271 bp, 86 predicted proteins | sample GOMGulsemesocosm_3_FD_184635 | JGI IMG/M metagenome (GOLD analysis project Ga0209395, IMG submission 184635) | Methane-oxidizing microbial communities from mesocosms in the Gulf of Mexico - GOM9D Gulf of Mexico (SPAdes) (version 2) | ecosystem: Environmental > Aquatic > Marine > Cold seeps...
AAGGCACCAAGGGCTTGATATTGAGATATTAGAAAACAGAAAAAACCTATATCAACAAAAAAGAAATGAGCATCCAGAACGATGGTCTGGAGATGCAAGAAACTGGGAGCCTGAAGGTGCTGTGGAGTTAAATCCAGAGCAAAATAAAGTGGCTGCTTAAAAATTTAGGCGACAACTACCTTGAAAAACACCGTGATCAACATAAACAAAAATATGCTAAAGACTTATGTATCCTAAACGGCTTGAATGACTATGCTATTCGTAATAATTTATTAACTGCATTTGTTACAATTACAGTTCCAGCCTCATTCCGCCTTAATAAACGAAAATCAAAAATTTCATCACCTCCAAAAATTCAAGCATATATTGAAAAGCAGTGGAATACTTATAAATGCCGCATAGATCAATGGACTACCCCTTGTTTCATTCTCAAAGTGGTTGATGTCCACAAAGATGGAACTCCTCACTGGCATGTTTTATTATTTTTTCCTGTCCATATGAAGGCTAGACACCAACAAGCATTATTAACCGCTTTTGGTTTAAAGACACTGAAATCTAGGCGTATAGACTGGCTTGAACCACCTTTGGACAATAATTATGGACTTCGGTATTTAGCGAAAAAAGTTAATTGTGATCTTGGGACTGCCAATAAAATCAATCATTCTCTTGGAAATGTCCGACGAATTGCTTTTTTAAAGACATGGCAGATACCTGGACATCAGTTCTTAGGCTTACCAAGGTATACTCGAAGCTTATGGAAGGAACTTAAATTTCACAAATATTCTTATATATTGCCAACACCTTTAATACAAATGAGAGTAATGGCTAAGGAAAACCGCTTTTCAGAATTCTTAGAACTTATTCTTAAACATAAAAAAAATATTGGGATGATTTCTACTCCTCCTACAGAGTCAAATGCGAGTTCAAAGGTTATCGGTATACGGTGGAATAATCAATCATTCTTCTCTAAAAAAGGTGATTATGCACTTATACCAGAAGACATTGCAATTCAATTGCTTACAGAAAAAACCAGGGAAACCATATTAAATAAACCAAGTAATACGAATGAATTTACCAAAAATAAAATAATTGATCGACCTAAAAAATCGAAAAATACTCTTTTATATTCTATGTTTAAAATTATAGTAAAGAGGTTATGGAAGTTGTTAAATAACCTTATTTACAAATAAAACTAAACAACCACCAGCTTTAAGCTGGTGGTTGTTTACTAGTTCCATTATAGCAATACACCTAAAGCTAACATAGAAAGGTTTTCCGAACCTGATTTAGACCTTTAAATTCAAAGAAAGTCTTCTTCAAAATCCTCATAACATTTCCGCTCTGTTTTTCCTAAAGTATCATAATGATTAGCTAACTTTTGTAACCAAATTGAACATTCACCTTCATATTGATGCAGATCATAAATCCCTATGATGCCCTTTTTACTATGCCCTAATACAGCCTCACCCACAATACTCGGACATCCAAGTCTACTGAGTTGAGTTCTTGCTGTTCGACGCAAATCATGCGCTGTCCACCGAGGAATATCGAGCATATCACCATCCCGCCTCATCACCCACGCTTGTTCAGATAGTTTTTTTTGTTTCTGAGGCACTCCATTTTGGGTTGGTAGTAAATATATAGTTGTATTATTTTTGTTTTCTAAAATTGGTCTAATATATTTAATTGCCTGATTTGATAATTGAACATAACGTTCAACCCCTTTTTTCCCATTAACTAACCAAGTTCCCTTTTTCAAATCAAAATCTGCTTTCTCTGCTGCTACTGCTTCCCCAGACCTCACACCAGTAAATAAAACCAACATCAGCGCATCTTTAGAGATTTGAGTAAATTTTGACCCGGGTAACCAATCTAAAAGCTTCTTTAATTCGTTATCTTTCAGATTACGCATACATGGTTTTGAAGTAAGTTTAATCTTTTTTTTATCCTTGAAAAATTCCTTAGCTTGTATACAAGGATTAACCATCTCATCAGGCAACAAATATCCCCCATCAGCATTAAAGCTTCCAATGCTAAAGCCATATGCCAATTTAAGCTCACTCAACACTCGTCCAGCTTGAACTTTAGTACCTTTAGCAATAATTGAGGAAATAAGTTTTTTCACCCCAGTATGCCCTATTTCTTCAGCAATCTGTGCCCCAAACTCACTTGGGTAATCTTTACCAACAACACTCTCAAGTGTTCGCCTTGTCTCTTTTTGGCCTTTTAATTTGCGGACTCCTTTAATAACTTTACCATCCGTTCCTACATGATCTTCAATTTGTTGAGTAAGATAAATTTCAACAATTTCTTTAATAGTTAACCGTGCCTCCTTTTGATCAATTATCCTTCGATCATTTTCTTTCTCAGCTATCTCTTGTTTTAATCTTTCAGATGGACAAATTCCGGCCTTCCTTTGTTCTTTTAGGAGAGCTAATATTCGTCTTGCAGAAGATAACCCAAGCAACCTCTTACCAATAGGAGCATCTAAAACTTCATTTTTTACTTCAGAAACATAAATGCCTAATGTAACTCTTTTTACTAGATTTTTATGTGGGGAGCGGTATCTATAAAAAAAAGTTTTTACTCCCGACTTGTTACAAGAAACATTTAATCCAGCATTCTCTCCAACATCTTTAATTTGATCTCCAGGCTTCATCACATTAATTAGCCTTGCTGATAGTGGTTTTTTGGTAGAATTATTAGGCATACTATTATTCACTGATTTCATTCATTGTATTTATCATTCATATATCAATCACTATGATTCTACATTGTATTATAGTTACACTTTTATATGAACTTTTTTGCGCAATTACCTGAATACTTATGAAACACCATGATACAAACAGAAAAATCAAAGACAACACAAACCCAATAAACAAAGGGTTAAAGAGACATTAAAAGCATGAAATCTAAGAACAATAACAATCAACACACCCCTATGATGCAGCAATACTTGCGCATCAAATCTCAACATCCCGATACGCTGGTTTTTTACCGGATGGGGGATTTTTATGAATTATTTTTTGATGATGCCAGAAAAGCTGCTGAACTATTAGATATTACCTTAACCAGTCGTGGAAAATCGGCTGGCGAACCCATTCCTATGGCTGGACTGCCTCACCACGCTGCTGAAGGCTATGTGGCCAGATTAATCAAACAAGGTGAATCCATTGTTTTCTGCGAACAAGTAGGAGACCCCGCTACCAGCAAAGGCCCAGTAGAACGTAAAGTTATGCGGGTTGTTACCCCTGGTACAGTGACTGATGAAGCCTTGCTGGAAGATCGTAAAGATAACTTATTAGTTTCGATAAGTACTTCGTCACAAGCTTATGGTATTGCCTGTTTAGATTTAACCAGTGGCAAATTTGTTTTACAGGAAGTTAAATCAAAAGATCAGTTACTGAGTGAAATTGAACGGCTTGACCCTGCTGAGTTGTTATTTAGTGAAGACTTCTCACTCCCCGTTTCATTAAAAGAACGTAGTGGCTTATGCAAAAGACCTCCTTGGCATTTTGAATTAGACAGTGCGACTCAATCTATTTTAAAACAATTTAAAACACATGATTTAGTGGGTTTCGGTTGTGAACATTTATCGATAGCCATCTGTGCGGCGGGCTGTTTACTTCAATATGTAAAAGACACTCAAAAAAGCGCCCTGCCCCATATTCAGGGTATTTCTGTTGAACACTGCGATGATAGTATTGCCTTGGATGCTTCGAGTCGTAGAAACCTTGAATTGGATTCACATCCTAGCGGTCAGCTTAAATATACTTTATTCGGGGTATTGGATAAAACCTCTACAGCGATGGGAAGCCGTTGTTTACGTCGCTGGATTAACCGTCCACTACGCTCGCAGGTGGTATTAAAAGGACGTTACGCCTGTATTAGCAGTTTCCTGCAAGATCAACGCTATGAAACGCTCCAGGAAAGTTTACGTCAGGTAGGTGATATTGAACGAATTAGTTCACGTATTGCTTTAAAATCGGCTCGGCCACGTGACTTGTGTGTCTTAAGAAGCACCTTAGCCGTTTTACCGACATTACAAAATCAACTGGCTAATACTGACAACCCTCATATTGAATCACTTAAACAGCAGGTTGCCGAACAACCTGAATTATTGGCGTTATTACAAAAAGCCATTATTGATAACCCTCCCGTTTTAATCCGTGATGGCGGTGTTATTGCACCGGGTTACCATCAGGAATTAGATGATTTACGTAACTTAAGCCAAAATGCTGATCAGTTTTTGATTGACATGGAAAATCGTGAAAAAGCGGCGACGGGTATTACTAACCTGAAAGTAAACTACAACCGAGTCCATGGTTTTTATATTGAAGTTTCTCGACTACAAACAGATAAAGTTCCAGAACATTACATCCGAAAACAAACCTTAAAAAGTGTTGAGCGCTATATTACTGAAGAGCTTAAAGCATTTGAAGACAAAGTCCTGAGCGCCCGCGATAAGTCCTTATCATTTGAAAAATCGCTTTATGAAGATTTATTAAGCCGCATCACAGAGTCTCTTTATACTTTGCAACAATGTGCTTCAGCTTTGGCTGAACTTGATGTCCTGGTTAATTTTTCTGAACGCGCCAATAGCCTTAATTTATGCCAACCCGTCTTATCTGACAAACCAGGGATTGAAATTGAAGGCGGTAGACATCTAGTGGTTGAACAAGTCTCAGATATTCCCTTTGTTGCCAATGATGTCAGCTTCAATAATCAACGAAAAATGCTGATTATTACAGGTCCAAATATGGGGGGTAAATCAACCTATATGCGACAAACTGCTTTGATTACTTTAATGCTGCATATAGGTTGCTTTGTACCTGCGAAGTCGGTCACATGCGGTCCTATAGATAAAATTTTTACGCGTATCGGTGCATCTGATGATTTAGCCAGTGGGCGTTCGACGTTTATGGTTGAAATGTCTGAAACAGCAAATATCTTACATAATGCTACAGCCAACAGCCTGATACTGATGGATGAAATTGGCCGAGGTACCAGTACCTTTGATGGACTTTCTCTTGCTTGGGCCTGTGCGGTGCATTTAGCCAAACAAACTAAAGCCTTTACTTTATTTGCCACCCATTATTTTGAACTAACGGCTTTGCCTGAAGAATATAAAAATATTCACAATGTGCACCTGGATGCAATGGAGCATGGGGATAAGATTGTTTTCTTACATTCAGTCAAAGAGGGCCCTGCAAGTCAAAGTTATGGTTTGCAGGTTGCTTCTTTAGCAGGTGTTCCGAGTACAGTCATTGATAATGCAAAAGCTAAATTACAATCACTTGAAGATAGTGCTTATATCGACCAGCAACAAGATGCAGGCACCAATCAACTGGATTTATTTTCCACCAAAGAATGCCACCCGGCTGTCTGTTCTTTAGAAGAACTAAGCCCTGACAATTTATCGCCAAGAGAGGCTTTGGATATGCTGTATAAACTTAAAGGACTCGTTTAAATATGTCATTTCAATTACACCCTCGTCTTCAGCAAGATAGTATTGCAATCGCACAATTAGAGTTATCTGAATTACGCCTGATCAATGACAGTCAATATCCCTGGTTTGTTTTAGTTCCCAAAAGAGCTGATATTAGTGAGGTGTATCAATTATCAGAAAAAGACCAGCAGCTGTTACAACAGGAATCGAGTCAACTTAGCAAAATGCTGGCTGAACTGTATAAAGCAGATAAAATGAATATTGCAGCAATTGGTAATATGGTTCCCCAGTTGCATATCCATCATATTGTGCGTTATAAGACAGATATTGCCTGGCCAGCGCCAGTTTGGGGGAAGTTTGATGCAATTCCCTATACAGAACAGAAAATTGAAAAGATTAAAAGCCAGGTAAATAATAGACTTACCGCAACACGTAGGTTGGAATAGCGACAGCGTTTTCCGACATGATATATCGCTGGTCTAAATGATCATGATGTCTTTTGATAAGGAAGGGAAACGGCTTTTTCTCTTGTATGTGAATGACTTTATTCTTTTCTGTGGTTTTTGGAATTGGTGGAAAACGCTGTCGCTATATTCCACCCTACGTTAAACTTATTTTATATATTGACTGATGCCAAATTATCTTCGTTATCGTATTGCGGGCGGTTGTTATTTTTTTACAGTCAATTTGCTGGAAAGGCAAAACACTCTGCTTGTAGAGCACATTGATTTATTACGTGAATCTGTTCGGGTTTGTAAACAGAGTCGTCCATTTCATATTGATGCATGAGTGGTACTACCAGATCATATGCATTGCATTTGGACATTACCTGAAGGGGACATGGATTTTTCTAATCGCTGGAAAATCATTAAAACCCACTTTTCAAAAGCTTTGCCTAAGGAGGAAAGGCGCTCCAAGGTTCGGGTTAAACGTGGTGAGCGAGGAATATGGCAACGTCGTTTTTGGGAGCATGCAATTCGTGATGAGCAAGACTATGCTAATCATATGGACTATATCCATTTCAATCCTGTTAAACACGCTTTGGTTACTAACGTGATTGATTGGCCCTACTCAAGCTTTCATCGCTGTGTAAAAAATAAAATATACCCAGCTAACTGGGCAAGTATTAACTCTGACTTGATAAATATAAAGGTAGGAGAGAGGTAGCCCCCGTAGGTTGGAATAGCGATAGCGTTTTCCGACATAATATATACGATGGACTACGAGGTAATGATGAATTTTGATAAGAAAGTTAAACGGCCTTTCCTCTTGTAGGATGGGTGGATGAATGAATTTATTCTTTCCTGTGGTTTTAGGAATTGGTGGAAAACGCTGTCGCTATATTCCACCCTACCTTAAACTTGCCTGAATTAAAGTCGTAGGTTGGAATAGCGAAGCGTTTTCCGACATAATATATACGATGAACTACGAGCTCATGCTGCATTTTGAGAAGGAAATGAAACGGCCTTTCCTCTTGTAGGATGGGTGGATGAATGAATTTATTCTTTCCTGTGGTTTTAGGAATTGGTGGAAAACGCTGTCGCTATTCCACCCTACAAACCCTTAATCAACCTTTGGTTTATATATAGCCATGTTAAAGTTACAGTTAATTCACCAAAAACTCAGTAAAAAACACATCTCTAAACCCATCACTATTTGAATGTTTCTCCAATACCTTGGTAATTGCTTTTTTAGTCTCTGTTCGTAAAGCTTCACGTTGCTCCATTGTCTGTAGTTCTGTCGATGGGCGGCCACTATAAAGCATAATTAATTCATGTCTTAATGCGGGTAAATGTTTTCTAACCTTTTCTATAAACTTTTCACCTTCAACCATTAACTGCACATTAACCACTAAATACTTATTCGGTCTATCTAAATTAACGGTAAACTTAGGTGTCATTTCTATATATTCAATGACTGGCTCTGCTGATTCGTCATCACCCGCATAAGCTGTATTAAAAACAAGAAAAAAACTTAAACATAATATTAAAATTCGCATACACTTCCCTTAATTTACTATTGATTATTATAATTTCACTATGACTAAACAAGCCATTGGCCCAGTAATGATTGATGTTGAGGGGGTTACTCTCACTGCATCAGAAAAACAAAAAATAAACCACCCCAATACTGGTGCTGTCATTTTGTTCTCTCGTAATTATAGTTCACCAGAGCAAATTGAAAAGCTAATAAACGAAATTCGCTCAGCGCGTGAAGGCGATATTCTCATTGCAGTTGACCAGGAAGGTGGAAGAGTTCAACGTTTTCAATCCGGGTTTACGCGTCTACCTCCTGCTGCTGCCTTTTCCAACTCCCCAGAACTTGCTGAATCAGCTGGCTGGTTAATGGCTGCCGAGTTGCTTGCATTAGGCGTAGACTTTAGCTTTGCCCCTGTACTTGATGTCGATTGTGGTATTAGTGAAATTATAGGCAATCGCTCATTTTCTCAAGATCCTTTACTAGCCAGTCAACTAGCCAGTCAGTTTAGAAAGGGGATGAATTCAGCCGGAATGTCTGCAACGGGAAAACACTTTCCAGGTCATGGTGCCGTTGCTTTAGATTCACATTTAACACTCCCTGTTGATGAGCGTGACTTAAAATCTATTTATGAAAAAGATATTCAACCGTTTAAACAATTAATTGATGAAGGCCTGGAGGCCATTATGCCTGCTCATGTTGTTTATCCTCAGATAGATTCACTTCCCGCAGGTTTTTCAAGTAAATGGATTCAAGATATTTTACGCACTGAACTTAGTTTTAATGGGGTGGTGTTCAGTGATGATTTAAGCATGGAGGGTGCTGCATCAATAGGTGGCTTTAAACAACGTGCCAAACTAGCGATTGATGCTGGCTGCGATATGGTTTTAGTCTGTAACAACCCCTCTGCGGCTGAAGAAGTGTTAGAAAACATGCCAGTTACTCAAAATACGATAAGAGAACAGCGACTTAATGCCATGCGCGGAAAATCCCAATTATCCAGAGAACAGTTGATGAAAACGGCTAAATGGTTACAAATTTCAACACAAATTAACGCGATGAACACTCATGCTTAATACAATTTCTAAGGTACAAGCAAATGCTGATTTACTTCACGATGAATCAGAAATTGAAACAGCTATTGATAACATAGCTGAAAAAATTAATACGCAGCTAAAAGATCAAAATCCTGTCATTCTTTGTGTGATGAATGGAGGTGTTGTTGTTATGGGAAAGCTACTCCCCCGCCTGACCTTCCCTTGCACTTTTGATGCAATCAATGCAAGTCGTTATGGTCATGAAATATCAGGCGGTAAAATCAAATGGATACACAAACCAGAAACTGACCTTAACGATAGATGTGTGTTGATTGTGGATGATATTCTTGATGAAGGCTTTACCCTTGAAGCCATTATTGACTATTGCAAAAAACAAGGCGCTTCATCAGTCTATAGTGCAGTATTAGTCAATAAAAAGCTGGGGTATTCTAAACCTGTTGTTGCTGATTTTGTTGCCCTTGAAGTTGAAAACCGTTATCTATTTGGATACGGTATGGACTATAAAGGCTACTTAAGAAATGCTGCAGGTATTTATGCTTGTAAAGATGAATAGAAATTAAGGATTTAAACGCCTCCAACTATTAATCTTATCAATCAATAACGTAACTACTCAGTGTGATTTTAAAAAGAAAATATTAGCTCTTAAGCCCTCGCCTCAGGCGGGGAGAGGGTTGGGGCGACTGCATGGATGCAGGAGGTAGAGTAATGCAGGAGCAATTACCGAGAGGGGAGATAAAAACTCTTTTCTCATTATTCTTTTCTCTCTTTAAATTATAGAGAAAAGAAATGATGCAAAAGAACATTATTTTATTCCCCTCACCCAACCCTCTCCCCCACTTGGGGCGAGGGCTTAAGAGCAAGATCTATTACAATCTATACACTGAGTAGTTACTCAATAACTATATATAAAAAATGTCAAAACTAGCAATTATCGGTGGTACAGGTCTTAGCCAAATGGAAGGACTGAGTATTAACTCAATGGAAGAAATAAAAACCCCTTTTGGTCCACCCTCTGCGCCTTATATATTAGGTTCTATTCATGGTAAAGAGCTTGTATTTCTTGCTCGACATGGCAATCCACATACTATCCCCCCCCATAAAATTAATTACCGCGCCAATATTTGGGGATTAAAACAATTGGGGGTTTCTGAAATTATTGCAGTTGCTGCCGTCGGTGGTATTAGCTCTGCAATGGCTCCTGCCCATCTTGCAATACCGGACCAAATCATTGACTACAGCTATGGCAGAGAACATACTTTTTTTGCTGATGATTTAGAATCAGTCACTCATATAGATTTTACATTTCCTTATCATAAGGCGCTCCGTCAACGTTTAATTCAAGCGGCATCTGCAGAAAATATAAACATCAGTACAATCGGTACCTATGGCTGTACCCAAGGCCCCAGACTGGAGTCAGCGGCTGAAATCACTCGAATGCAAAGAGATGGTTGTGATTTAGTCGGTATGACTGGCATGCCAGAAGCGGCTTTAGCAAAAGAACTCAATATTAATTATGCGACTATTGCAGTGGTTGCAAACTGGGCTGCGGGGAAATCAGAAGGTGAAATTTCTATGGATGAAATAGAACTTCATGTCAGCAATGGTATGACAAACATTACTCAGCTACTCAGTTCTTTTATTTCTAGGTAAAAAATCGTGCGATTAGGCTAAACCCGTGGAGGAAATTTTAAATAATTATCACGGCCTAATGTATTCAGGAGCTAATACATTAAACGAATTACCTTAATATCCCAACCGCACGAAATATAGAAACCAGTTAAGGTTTTGTCAAATAAGCTGAGTTACTTGGGTCTTCCTGAATTAATTCAGCTGCTTTTTGGAATTTACCACTTTCAGCATTTTTCACCATAAAAATGGTAGAAGCAAATAAAATCACACCGATCGCTATATAATGAAAAAAGTAATCTTTCTCTTCTTTTTGCTCACTCATTGTTATACCTCAAAGGTTAAATTATAAAAAAATGGTTGAATTAATCAACGAGGTCTAAGATACCAAAAATAACCTTAAAAAAATTGATACATATCAATAAATACCCCTTTATTATAAGGGTATTTGTTTCCTGTTAGTGTTTTCAATATTTCTCAATCTGATACCCTAACCGCTTTAGCTGAGTAATAACGCTCTCCTGCCCTACTAAATGTAGTGCACCAACCAGCACAAACTCAACTTCATCAGTTAACAACAAGGCTTCAATTTTTGGCACCCAGGCATTATTTCTATTAACGATTAATAGGTGATACAAACCTGGATAATCTTTTTTCATCGGTGAAATACCTACTTTTTCCAGTTTTTTGCTATTCCCCGTTCGCCAAGCTTCTTTCATTCCCCTCATCAATAAGGGTAATACTTTCATTTCTTCAATAGTACTTAAAATCATTTCATTTTCTTGCCCTTTTCCTAAATTTTCAAGTACATCTAATTGAGTTTCTACTGTCTCCAACTCCCCAATAGCTTTAGCCTCTTCAACTGCTAGGTTTTTAAAATATTTATCGACTCCCGTATCAGCCATGCCTAATCGCTGTAACTCTGTCATTAACAAAGTCATCACAATCATTGATGGTTTAAATTGATTAAAGACTTCAATTGATAAACCAATAGAGGTTAAATAATGACTCAGTGCGGTATACGTCTCTTCAGTTATCGCCCCTTTAAGGGTTTTTCCCTGCTTATATATCAATCTTTGTAATAGCTGTTGTTGAATTTCAGGAGCCGCCATGGCTTCCATATCTGTTTCAAAGACAATACGTTGAGATTGCTGATAAGCCTGAGAAAATTCTATCGGTAAGGGATAGTCATTAACACTTAATACATGTATCGTGCCTCCAATAAATAACTCAGAATCACCTTTACTGACTTTCCATACAGAAGTTTCTGCAAATGTATGAAATGGAAGTAACAAGCATAGTAAAATTAGATAACGCATACAAAACCTCAAAATTATGAATTCCATTGAAACCATCCCGTTAGAAAATTTAGCCTATATCTTAATCCCCGTGTTAATTGTCATAGGAATTATTGCAAAATGGCAGCTACATATCTCTCATGCCTTATATGCAATCGCTCGTATGCTGATTCAATTACTTGCCATTGGCTACTTTCTAAACTCTATATTTGCCACCGATTCCGCTCAGGTGACTCTTTCAATATTATCGTTTATGTTGATTTTTTCAAGTTGGATTGCTTTAGGTACGGTAAAAAAACAGCGTAGAACATGGTTTTTTAAAGCTTTATTATCATTAGGCATTGCTGGAGCAATCACTCTTTTTACCATTGTGGAGGGGGTGTTAGAACTCACTCCATGGTATGAACCTCGATATATCATTCCATTAGGAGGAATGATCCTTGCCAACTCTATGAATAGCCTTAGCCTGGCTGCTGAACGCTTTCAATCGGAAATTAGCAACAATAATGATAGCCTTCGTGCCAGAAACATTGCATTTAATGCGGCACTTATCCCAACAATAAATATGCTATTTGCTGTGGGCTTAGTTTCTTTACCGGGAATGATGACTGGGCAGATACTTTCAGGCATTTCACCTTTTATTGCCGCCAGGTATCAAATTATGGTGATGTGTATGATGTTTGCATCATCGGGGATTTCAGCGGCCTGTTTTCTTGCTTTAATCAGGAAAGATCATAAATAGCGGCAGAAAACTGACAAGATAGACTTCACGCGGTCACGGATGCGGAATTTATAGCGAGTTGGTTTTTGTCGATAGCAAGGCGCAGTCTTGACTGCGTGAAGTATAAGTTGTTAACAACACAAAGAAGAGCTTTATACCCAAACGACTTGAAGTTGCAGGAATTACCCAAGCCGTCATTCCCGAAGTCTTTTATCGGGAATCTAGTGGTATGACTGGATTCCTGCTAAGAGCATGCAGGAATGACGAGACATAGAAATCAAGCATATTGAAGTGTAATGGGTATAAATTAATTTTCTCAGCTCTTTCTTCGTGCCTGACACTAAGGAACGTGCATGAAACAACTTACCGATTTCTAACTTGTCTTTTTGCTCCAGATGAAAGGGACTCATTCGTTGCGTAACTAGCTATGCACCTCATGAGACCCTTTCATCTGAAACAAAAATCCTACGTTATAATTTCGGGAAGTTATTCCATACCTGTTCTTAGATATTAATGGTTACAACCTTCACCATGAATATGCTGATGACTTAACTCATCTTCTGTCGCAGGTCTAATATCCATTACTTCAATATCAAAGGTTAATGTTTCACCAGCTAAAGGATGATTACCGTCAATAGTCACTTGGTCATCTTCAACATTGGTAACCGTTACAACACTAACACCATTGGAAGCATCCGCATGGAACTGCATACCTACTTCAACTTTATCTGCATCTGCAAACATCTCCATAGGCACTGTTTGTAGCATATCATCACTTCTTTCACCATAAGCGTCTTCTGGTGCTATAGTGACTTTAAACTTATCACTGACTTCCTTACCAGCTAAAGCACTTTCTAAACCAGGTATAATTTGACCAAATCCATGCAAATAAGTCATTGGTTCTTCATTTCTAGAGTTATCTAATTCCTCACCGGCCCCATTTGTTAGTATATAGTGTATAGAAACAGCTAACTTATCTGTAATTTGCATGTAAAACCTTTTAATCAATCAAAAAAACATTCTATTATAAAATCATCATGTCCCGCTGGAAACCCCCTAGACCAAAATCTTCACCTTATATCACCTCTGAAGGCTATCAAACCTTAGAATTAGAGCTAAAAAATTTATGGGATAAACGAAAATATGTAGTAAAAGCAATCACTGCTGCCGCTGCTGAAGGTGATAGATCCGAAAATGCTGAATATATTTATCGAAAAAAAGAATTACGTGGCATTGATTATAGAATTAACTTTCTTCAAAAACGCTTACCTTCATTAACCATCGTATCTAAAAAACCAGATAATCAAGATATCATTTATTTTGGAGCCTGGGTTACTTTAGAAAAGGAAAATGGTGAAGAAGTCACTTACCGCATGGTTGGTCCAGATGAACATGATTCAAAAAAAGGGTTTATCAGTATGGACTCCCCTTTGGCAAAAGCTTTATTCAAAAAGACCATTGATGATGAAATTAGCCTTAAAAATGAGTTTCAGCAAAATAGCTATTTTATAGTTAATATTCGCTATTAATCCCCCACCCTAAAAATGACCACTTTTCATTTAACAACAACCTGGAATATACCAGCACCGATTGAAACTTGCTGGTTCAGTCTTTTAGATTTAAACGCTTGGCCTGATTGGTGGAAGTATGTGGATCGGGTGATTGAAGTTGAACCAGGCGAGAGCTCAGGCGTTAACAGTTCACATAAATTTAGCTGGAGTACCTGCTTACCTTATCAACTATTTTTTGAACTTCGTACAACTCAAATTATTCCTTATCAATTGATCAGGTTTAATGCCTGCGGCGATTTAAATGGCAGTGGTTGCTGTCAATTGATCCAAAAAGATAATGTTACGACTATTCAATTCGAATGGGATGTACAAACCAGCAGGCCTTGGATGTCTTTTGCCGGGACATTTTTTCAACCTATTTTTGAATGGAATCATCGGCGCGTCATGAAATCTGGTGAACAAAGTTTGATAGATAGATTAAACGTGAAATAATAGCCTTTTTTATTTGACTGTAAAAACAATGGCTCAATATATTTATTCAATGAACCGTGTGGGTAAAATTGTCCCACCGAAAAAGCATATTCTTAAAGACATCTCCTTGTCTTTCTTTCCTGGTGCAAAAATCGGGGTTCTAGGTTTAAACGGTTCGGGTAAATCAACTTTACTTAGAATTATGGCTGGCTTAGATACTGAGATTGAAGGTGAAGCAACGCCTCAAAAAGGGATTAACATTGGCTACCTTGCTCAAGAACCAGAACTTGACCCAACAAAAGATGTTCGCGGTAATGTTGAAGAAGGTGTCGCTGAAATTAAAGCCATTGTTGATCGTTATAATCAAGTAAATGATGCCTTTGCTGATCCTGATGCAGATTTTGATGCATTATTGACTGAGCAAGCTGATTTACAGGAAAAAATTGAAAATGCAGGTGCCTGGGAGCTTGAAAGAACGCTTGAAATTGCAGCAGATGCGCTTCGTCTTCCGCCTTGGGATGCTGATGTAACTAAATTATCAGGGGGAGAACAACGCCGAGTAGCCCTCTGTCGTTTGTTACTTTCAAAACCTGACATGTTACTGCTTGATGAGCCAACTAACCATTTAGATGCCGAATCTGTTGCCTGGCTAGAAAGGTTCTTACATGACTATAAAGGGACTGTCGTTGCGGTAACGCATGATAGATACTTCCTTGACAACGTTGCAGGATGGATTCTTGAATTAGATAGAGGGATGGGAATTCCTTGGGAAGGTAACTACTCTAACTGGTTGGAACAAAAAGAAAAACGTTTAGCACAAGAATCCAAACAGGAATCAGCTCGTCAAAAAGCACTGAAAAAAGAATTAGAATGGGTTCGATCAGGTGCTAAAGGTCGTCACGCAAAAAGTAAAGCCCGATTAGCACGTTTTGATGAACTCTCATCAAAAGAAGTACAGCAACGTAGTGAGACACAAGAAATCTATATTCCACCTGGCCCTCGTTTAGGGGATATGGTAATTGATATAGAAAATATCACTAAAAGTTTTGGTGACAAACTACTTATCGATGACTTAAGCTTTAAACTACCTCCTGGCGGCATTGTCGGTATTATTGGGCCTAACGGCGCTGGTAAAACCACCTTGTTTCGTATGATGGCAGGATTTGAACAGCCTGATGCAGGGACGGTTGCCATAGGCCAATCTGTTGAACTCGCTTATGTAGATCAGATGCGTGATGATATGGATCCTAAGAAAACAGTTTGGGAAGAAGTCTCAGAAGGCCTGGATATGATTACCGTAGGTACTTACCAAACCTCTTCTCGCTCTTATTTAGGTCGCTTTAACTTTAAAGGGGCTGATCAACAAAAGCATATTGGTAATTTGTCAGGTGGTGAACGTAATCGGGTACATTTAGCTAAATTGCTAAAAAGTGGTGGCAACTTATTATTACTCGATGAACCGACTAATGATTTAGATGTAGAAACATTACGCGCATTAGAAGAAGCCATTTTGTCTTTCCCTGGTTGTGCCGTTGTTATTTCGCATGATCGCTGGTTTTTAGATAGAATTGCCACCCATATTCTGGCCTTTGAAGGTAACAGTGAAGTGGTCTGGTTTGAAGGTAATTATGAAGATTATGAAGCAGACCGTCATAAACGATTAGGCACCGATGCCGATAAACCTCATCGTATAAAATATAAGAAAATTTAAAGAGCAGGTTTAAGAGCAGGCTAAAGGCGCAAGGCAAAAGGTTAAAAGAGCTAGAGCAAGAGCAAACTCGGAACGCTCTTGCTTTAGCCTTTAGCCTTTAGCCTTTAGCCTTTAGCCTTTAGCCTTTAGCCTTTAGCCTTTAGCCTTTAGCCTTTAGCCTTTAGCCTAATTTTAAATAACCAGATCATACTGCTGCATCAGTTCATTTATATCTTTCCGATAAAACTCTTGCACTGGCAAACTTAAATCACCGGGCTTTAAGCCTCGCTCTTGTAGTGATTCCACTTCCGTATAAAGATCATTAACATCATAAATCTCTAGCGCATTAAAAATTGCAGCGGTATCTTTTAGGCCTTGTTTTTCTGGTTGCTGCCCTTTCTTTAATTGAAACACACCATCATCTAAAAATAATAGCGCAACTTTTTGGTCAAAAGCGGCAGCTGTTAAAATTACATCCAGTTTTTCCTGTAGTTGAATCCCATTATGAGGAGCGCTACGCATAATAAATAGAAACTTTTTCATTATTACCCAAATTCAATAAATCGATCAGCAAGTAAACTGGCTTCCAGCAACTGCCCTAAACCTGAGATTCTAAAACCCTCGGCTAAATCCTGATCCTGCTTACCTTGCCGTTTAGCTTCATCATCAAATAACAAGCCCCGTCTTTGTGCAGCCGAAATACAAACAACCAGATCCACCCCAAATTCTTTTGCCAATTCAGTCCATTTTTTAGTTATTTGTAATTCATCTTCAGGAACGACTGAATACTTAAAGGCGTGATACACACCTTCTTGATAAAAAAACACTCTAAAAACCTCATGACCTTTATCTAATGCTGCTTTAATAAACTGATAAGCGGTATAAGCTGAGTTTGAGTTATTTGGACTGGCATTAATCTGTATTGCATACTTCATTTTCTTCTCATCAAGTCAATCGTCATAAATTTAATAATGGTTTTATTCTATAATGCCTGAATATTTTGAACCAATTTTTTCTTTTTCTGTCTAGGTTTCATGCTATTTACCCCTAAAAAACTTATCTTTATTCTCGCTTTGTCTGCAATAACTGTTCAGCCACAAGCAATTGAAATAGAAAAAATTCAATTACCTGATATGGGCGATTCTTCAGGGGCATTAATTTCACCTGCACAAGAACAAGAACTGGGTGATGCTTTTTTTCGGAGCTTACACAGTAAAATAGAAATCAATCAAGATACTGAAATACAACAATATATTCAGTCAATTGGTAGCGCGTTAGTGATCAATAGTGACTTACCAACCAATCCTTTTCACTTTTTTGTCGTTTTAGATAACCAAATTAATGCCTTTGCTGGCCCTGGTGGTTATATTGGCATTAACTCTGGATTATTGCTATTAACGGAATCCGAAAGTGAATTAGCGTCTGTGATGGCACACGAGATTGCTCACGTAACACAGCGCCATTTATATAGAGCCTTTGAGGCTGCCAGTCGCTTATCCATCCCTACTGCTGCTGCAACTTTAGCGGCCATTTTAATCGGCACTCAATCCCCCGCACTAGGGCAAGCGGCCTTAATTGCCATACAAGCAGGTAGTGTACAGTTTCAAATTGATTTTACCCGTGACAATGAGAAAGAAGCGGATCGTGTAGGTATGCAAACGCTAGCTAAATCACATTACGACCCAAGGGGGATGCCGACCTTCTTTGAACGCTTACAACAGTCCAGTCGCTACTACGGTCAAAATATCCCAGAATTTTTACGCACCCACCCTGTTTCAGCGTCTCGAATTTCTGATACTCGCGGTAGATCAAATAAATATCCCTATAAACAGTATCCGGACTCTCAAGGCTATTTACTGACTCAGGCAAAACTAAGGGTTATAACATCAACCGACCAAAAAGTGGCCATTAACTATTTTAAAACCCGAGAACATCAGGGTACGGATAACCAAAGAGCGGTTGCTCGCTATGGTATTGGATTAATCCATTTAGAAAATCAAAAGTTTTCTGTCGCAGACAAGCTATTTCAACAATTAACAAATCAATACCCAGAGCAACCCCAGTATGCTTATGCTTTAGCAAATACGGCATTAAAAGCCCTCCAATACACTAAAGCACGTCAGCTATTTAAAGCCGCTCTCACTCGCTTTCCAAATAATCATGCTATAAAAATAGAGTACATTTCTACTTTGTTAAAAGCGAAAAAGCCCCAACAAGCCAAAGCCATCTTAGAAACATTTGACCCGAAAAAAAAGACAAGGCCATTATATTTTGAATTACTTGCTCAAGCTTATGCAGATTTAAATCAGGATGCCGAATCACACCGCTATATTGCAGAATACTACTATGCTGTTGGAAATACTTCATTTGCTATTTTACAAATTAAATTAGCAAAAAAAGCAACGGGCATTAACTTTTACTTACAAGCTATTCTTGATGATCGTTTAGCTTTTTTTCTGAATGAAGAAAATGAACGTAAACTGAATAAATGACAAAGGTAAGCAATTAACATAGCAAAAAGTTAGCCAATACCGCTTAAAAACAACAGATCTTCCCTACTGTCACCATAAACCCCTGTATTTACTATGGGTTTTTTATCTTGTTTTTTTAAAAAATTTTATTTTTAATTTATTTGATGGACTTCACACTTTTTGTTGATATACTTAGTCCAGCTAAGGGATATTTCGAAAGAAAATATCTTCTTCGTGGAGGGAAGCGGCCTATAAGGTTAATATAATAACAATAATAGTATTAGTAACTGCTTGATAAACTTTGTCTTTAAGACACCGGCGTATACATAAAAAAAACAATAATAACAATAATAACAATAATAATACACGCGAAGCCCGCTATATGCGGGCTTTTTTATGCCTGTTATATTTGTAATTATTCAGCACATTAAATATTAACCGAATATATCGTCTATCGGTGTTATTCTGACGGGTACTGTAAAGCGGACTGAAGTCCGCCCTACAAAACACACATGCCCTGTACCTAAAAGTAGAGACAAGGCATGTCTTGCCTCTACAACCCAAAAATTACATAGACAACCTAACCCCTATCCACCCTGCTCTTGGCGCACCAGGTGAAACAAAACGTCCATCATTATCATCATAGGCTGCACCCATAACCTCATCAGCTTCACCATAAACACCAAAAGTTTTATAGTCTCTATCAAATATGTTGTTTACTCGCCCAAATAAAGCAATATGATCATTAATTTTAATTTCTGCCGTTGCATTAAATAACCAATAACCACCCAGTGGAGAAGTTAAATTAGCTTCATCGCCTCTAAAGAACTGATTACCATTGAACTGAGCATCGACACCCATCGATAAACGTTTCCATAAATCAACCCCTAAAGTTGCTTTAAAAACGTGCTCAGGTAAACCAGGGATACGGTCTCCTCTTTTCACTTGTGCAGCTTTAGTATCATCTAAGGGATTTTGAATAGTGAAACCATCTTGAAAACGCGCATTCAAATAAGTGTAATTAGTTGAAAAGTGCCAATCATCAATATCACTAAACAACTCAGGAACATTAAGGCTTAACCCTGATTCGATACCATAACGTTGTGTTTGCCCAATATTACTAAAATATCCTTCACTCACTAAACCACCATTACGATTAAAGATAATATCGTTATGATTTGTGGTGTGGAAAAAACCAAGGTTCCAGACTAAATCACCTTTATCCATAAACTCAGTCATATCACCTCTAAAACCCGCTTCCCAAGTTTTAGCTACAACCATTGCTAACGGAGGATCAGCTAAAAATGCATTGGGTAATTTACAGGGATCTTCAGGGTCGGCACAACTTAACTCCATCGGAGTCGGTACTCTAGCTGATTCACTGTAACTACCGTAAACACCTACACTATCAACCATTTGGTAAGTAACACCAACCGATGGGTTAAAGCGATCATAAGTATGCTTTCCTGTTAACTTATCTTCATCATCACCAATATACTGATTTTTTAATCTTAAATTAGTATGGTTATATCGACCTGCAAAAGTAACCGCCAAATCATCTGTTATAGAAAAAGTATCACTAAAATAAATACCATAGGTTTCTGTTTCAGTATTTAAACGTACCTTTGCTTCTTCAATAAAGATACCACTTCCTTTGGTTCCTCTATCCTCTTGTAATTCACCAAGCTCAGTGTTTGATTCAAAATGAACTTCAGCGTAATCGTAAGCAGCACCCACTACAAAACTATTTTCATGACCAAAAATATCATCACTAAACATAGATTGAATGGTTCCCCCTGTACTGCGCATATTTGTTTGGCTAGTATTGTTGGTAGCACCTTCTACTGCATCAGAAGCCGCAACATCATTTCCATTAACATCTTCTACAACTTCTTCACCAACACCAGGCTCTTCACATAAAAGACCCACATTACCAGCCTCAGTACATGCCTCAAAATCACTGTCATCACCATTAAATGATTTGATTCTGTTTTGACGGAAATAAGCGTTAGCACTTAATTGAACCGTATCAGAAAGGTCAAACACACCTTCTAATTCTGAAAAGAACATACGGGTAACCGTTTGATCAGGGTATGTGAAGATTGCCTTACGTTCTTTTTTATGTAATTGATCAGGAACCGAGCCATTCCCTTTCATATTATTATCATTTGCACCTAACGTTAGATCTAAGCTAGCTCTTTCGCCGCGCCAACTTAAAGTTCCAAAGGCTTGATCCGCTTTAGTCGGCGAAAAATCACGCCAACCTTCTTCCTCAAAGTGATGTAAATCGAGGAAATAACCCCATGTTCCGTTATTCCAACCACTCATTAATTCTTCAGAATGCCTTTCAAAAGACCCGCCAGAGACTTCAATATGATGTCCCGGTGCTGAAAAACCTGTTTTGGTTTTTAATGAAATAGCCCCCCCTAATGTATTTAAACCAAACATTGGGTTGGAGCCCGGCATTAAAGTCATCGTATCTATAGCGCCTTGAGGGATTAAGTCAAAATTAACTGTATCTCCAAAAGGTTCATTAAACCGCACACCATTAACATAGGTAGATAAACCTTGCGGCAAACCTAATAAAGGTGAAGCAACAAAACCACGATAATAAATATCAGGTTGTAAAACATTTGTCGTCGCTTCATTTATATGGACACTCCCCATGTAGCGAGTCATATAATCTGCAATAGATGTTGTTTGTCCATCACGTAATTCATCAGCTGAAATACTTTGGATATTGGACGGGATTTTATCCAGAGAAACGCCCCTACCTGATAATGCCGTTACCCCAATCACTTCTACTGGCTCAAGCTCTATCGCTATTTCTTCTGCAACAACTAATCCACTCACACTTAATAAATAGATTAATGGAGCCCCCCCTTTTACAACTAATTTCATCTCTCACTCACGCTGACTAAAATATGTTCAATATCATAATTTAAATATTTAGCCTGTAGAAGATGTAATGACAAAAAAGGAATTTTTCCTAGGGTTCCGATATAATCATATAAAATATTTTTAGTAACGTCTTAGCAATATTCAGTCAATATCGTATTAACGGGACTTTCTTTTATGCTGAGTCATTACTATTTTTCTTTCTAAAAATAGGTCATTCAATGGCAACTATCCAGGCTTTTTTCAACACCCAGTATTCACGTATTCAATCCAACCAAAACTATCTTAAAATTAAAGCAATGCCGCCGACTCAACGCTGGGCCACGATCATTGCAATACTCTTAGTTTCCCAGATAATTCTCTTCGGTTTTTTATATCTGGTCTTTGGGGGAATTGTTGTTATTGGTTTTATAGCAAGTATTCTGGCAGGTTTAGCAACAGGTGTTGGCGCACTTCCCGCTTTGTTTTTTAAAGATATTTCTGACAAATTATTCAATAGTTTATTAGGAGCAGCCGCTGGCGTAATGCTCGCTGCCACTGCTTTTTCACTGCTAGTTCCAGGGATTGACTATGGCAATGCCATGTGGCCTGGCAAAGGGCTTTGGGTTGTTTCTGCCGGGATGATGATAGGGGCTCTTTTTCTACACTACGCAGACCAGCACTTACCTCACTTGCATTTTGACTCAGTTCCAAATGCTAAAAAAGATTCTTTACAAAAAATTTGGTTATTTATTATTGCCATTACTATTCATAATTTTCCTGAAGGCATGACTGTGGGTGTCAGTTTTGGTTCTGGTGATATTAATAATGGGATTGTTTTAGCCATTGCCATTGCCATGCAAAATATTCCAGAAGGTCTGGCTGTCGCACTTCCGCTAGTTGGTCTAGGATACAATAAATGGAAAGCGGTCGGTATTGCTACGTTAACTGGCCTAGTCGAGCCTGTTGGTGGCTTACTGGGAATCACCATGGTTACCTTATTCTCCTCCATTCTGCCTCTTGCTATGGGCTTTGCTGCTGGTGCTATGTTGTTTGTTATCAGTGAAGAGATCATCCCTGAAACACATTCTAAAGGCCGGTCTCGTTACGCAACCTTCTCATTGATGTTTGGCTTTATTCTCATGATGGCATTAGATACCCTGATTGCTTAGGACTGAGAGTTTAATAATACCCAAAGTTAGTGGGTCGAACCTTGTATAGAGCTTTAATTTGAATGAGGAACAGGAAGGAGCGCCAGCCCTCAGAACGAGGATAATCCGCAGTTTTAGAAGAGAGCAAAGCATCTATTTTATATCGCGCCGAGGGCTGGCGCTCCTACATTAATAGTTACCCAGGAATTCATTCCAATACTGTTTGTAAAAGCGACAGGTTGGTTGACATTTAGCGCCCGCGAGGCTAAAAAGACTGTGAAAGCTTTCTTTTTCACCTTTTATCATTTGTTCTGGTAATTTATAACCCCTAATCCCCCAAGCTGTCATTTATTAATAGGCATACTAAAATTAATGGAAAACTTTTTTCAATATATTCAAGATACTATTACTTTTTTATCTACTTTTAATTTATACAACTTATCTGCGACGGCTAGCACTAGTTTCATACTTGTCGCAGCAGCCGAAATTGGTGATAAAAGTCAACTCGTCTGTATGACATTGGCTGCACGACATCGAGCAACCCCAGTTTTATTTGGTGCTATTTTTGCATTTGCCTTTTTAAATACATTGGCTGTTTTATTTGGGGCTGCAATTGCTAACTGGATCCCCGAATATATCGTTTCAGCTTCTGTTGCCCTATTATTTGCACTCTTTGGTATCCAATCATTACGATCAGAAGAACCAGAGGATGAAGATAATATTGTTAAAAAAACTAGCCACAATCTATTCTTTACTACTTTTTTATTAATCACCGTTGCAGAATTTGGTGATAAGACTCAATTAGCAGTCGTGGCTTTAAGCAGTAGCGCTCAACCCTCTGCTGTCTGGCTAGGCTCAACGCTTGCTCTTGCTTTTACTTCAGCCTTAGGTGTATTAGCGGGAAGAACTGTATTACAAAAATGCCCCCTGACTCTAATGCATAAAATCAGTGGTGCTATCTTTATTATTTTAAGTGTACTTGCTGCTTACAATAGTTTTCTAAGTTATGAATGATGAGATGCTAAATTATAAACAGGCCCGCAATATCTTAATAATCCATTAAAAAGAAAGAAAATAATGGTAATATTCATTTTAAATGATTCAATCTTAGGAATGAGAATTTAATAATACGGCTGTGGAGACAAAAGACCAGTCAGAATCGGATATTATTGAATCCTCATTCCTTAAAGTAACATATACAAAAATAGCATCATGAGTGGCTCAGAAAAAGAAACTGATAATGGTAACGACAGCTTCAGCATCTATTTAACTGATGAAGAGTTAAATAACCAGCGCACAGCTGTTCGTTATATAAGAACAGATATTACCGTAACACTACGCATACTTGGATTATTCAATTCATCTAAATACCTGCCAGTCAAGCTACTGGATCTCAGCAGTAAAGGTTTGGCAATGACATCTGAAAAAAAAATATCATTAAAAACAAAGGTCATCCTTAGCTTAACCTTTAAAAATGGAATGAACTTCAAAATTCCTGCAAAAATAGTGTATAAAAACAAGACAAAAAAACAATATGGTGTAAAATTTAACCAGTCCAATGATGAATTAGGAGACTTTATCCTTTCCTCACAAGAGGATTTAATATTTAAATGAACTTTTGAACACTTTAAATATCATAATTATATACTTATATAGGGCGGTATCATGAACATTAATACACAACACGTTAATACTCAGCAAGCAGCCTCATCTGTTAATCCAACAACGCCTCAACCTGTTGATAATAAAGAAAAACAAGCACAGGAAAATGAACTAAAAACAGAATCAACAGTTAACCTGTCGACTGAGGCACAAAAACTATCCACAGATACTGAAACAAGTTCAAAAAATAATTTAGAGAGTAAAGAAGATGCTGAGGATTCAGCATTACAGTTCAAAAAAGATGCGGCCAACGACCCTGTTCTAACTCAACAAGTTCAAAGTAATTCATTAACATCTAACGAAGTTTCCAGGTTACTAGGCCAATAATATTTCATGCCCATTTTAACTGATATTTTTATATATCCAGTCAAATCACTTACTGGAATAAAAGTGTCAACTTGGCCTGTCACTGAAAAAGGCTTACTACACGATAGAAAATGGATGTTAATTGATAGCCATAATCAATTTCTTAGCCAACGTCGTGCTCCCAAAATGGCTCTAATTAACACCCAACTGACTGAAACGGAACTTATTTTAAGCACTGAAACATCGGGCAGTATCTCATTAAAGATAGACCCTCAAGATGGAACAGAAATTATTAGCACTATTTGGAATGACCAGTGCCCTTCAAAAACAATGTCTAAACAAGCTGATCGTTGGCTGAGTGATTTTTTAGATATAGAATGCAAATTAGTTTACCAACCAGAAAATGTTACTCGCCCCGTAGACCCTAACTATGCCCGCTCAAGTGATAAAGTAAATTTTTCCGATGGCTTTCCTTTTCTGATTACTTCAGAAGCCTCTTTAAACTCATTAAATCAAGCCATGGAGCTTCAATTGCCCATGCAACGGTTTCGCCCTAATCTTGTCATTTCTCAATGTGAAAGTTACGCAGAAGATAGCTGGCGAGAAATTTCAATTAACAATATTAGCTTTAGACTCCCCAAAGCCTGCTCCCGATGTTCAGTACCCACTATTGACACTGAAACAGCACAAACGGGCAAAGAACCCTTAACAACGCTTAATCACTTACGCAAATGGAATAACAAGGTTTATTTTGGGCAAAATGCCTTACATGATAATACAGGAACATTATCGGTTAACAGTCTGGTAGAAATTAACCTAACAGGTTCCAAACAACCGCCTATCTAACCCCCTTTCTTCTTTGCGGAATAACTTATTTACAGTAGAATATAGGGTTTATTTTTATCTGTTTACACTATATGTGGCTAAAAAGTATTCTTCACATTCCTTGCCATACTTCACGCAGTCGTGATGCGCACGAAGCATACAATGGAAAGTCTAAATCCATAATACTTTTACCCTCTCTATAACCTAATCTACATGGCATCAATCTATTGCTTGCCAATTTACTTACGTAATACTCAAATAAATCAATGAGCTCAACAGAAACCCAACTTTCATCTAACTTTATTCGCCACCTTATTACTAAAGATATTAGTGACAATAAAAACAATGGCAAAGTCATTACCCGTTTTCCACCTGAACCCAATGGTTACTTACATATTGGACATGCAAAATCAATTTGTTTGAATTTTGGTATGGCAGCAGAGTATAAAGGTGATTGTAATTTACGCTTTGACGATACCAACCCAGAAAAAGAAAGCATTGAATTTATGGAATCCATTGAGCGTGATGTTCAATGGCTTGGGTTTGAATGGGCAAATAAGCACCATGCTTCTGATTATTTTGAACAGCTATATAATTATGCAGTTCAGTTAATCAAACAGGGTGATGCCTACGTTGATAGTTTAAATGCCGAGCAAATTCGTCAATATAGAGGCTCATTAACTGAACCAGGCAAAGAAAGCCCTGATAGAAGTAGATCAGTAGAAGATAATTTGGCTTTATTTGCTGAGATGCGTAATGGTGACTATGCAGATGGTCAATTTATATTACGTGCTAAAATTGATATGGCATCACCTAATATCAGCCTGCGCGACCCTGCGCTTTATCGTATTAGACGCGTACATCATCAACGTACGGGTGATGACTGGTGTCTTTACCCTATGTATGATTTCACGCATTGTTTATCAGATGCCATTGAAGGAATCACTCATTCTCTTTGTACGTTAGAATTTGAAGCCCATCGACCACTTTATGACTGGGTGCTAGACAAACTACAAACACCTAGCCACCCTCAACAGATTGAGTTTGCTCGATTACAACTTGAATACACTATTGTTAGTAAGCGTAAACTGGCTCAGTTAGTTAATGAGAAGCACGTTAATGGTTGGGATGATCCAAGAATGCCTACCATTGCAGGCATGCGCAGAGCAGGCTATACCGCCACAGCTATTCGTGATTTTTGTGAACGCATAGGGATCACCAAAAAAGATTCATGGATAGAAATGGCTGTGCTGGAAAACTGTATTCGTGAAGACTTAAATGAAAATGCACCTCGTGCTATGGCTGTTTTGCAACCGTTACGTTTAGTACTTGAAAATTATCCAGATGATCAAGTTGAAATACTTGAAGTCAGCAATCATCCACAAAAACCTGAATTAGGGACACGTAAAATACCTTTCTCTAACGTTATTCTTATTGAACAAGATGACTTTGCTGAGATTCCACCGCCTAAATTTAAACGTTTAATTGAAGGTGGCGAAGTCCGCTTACGCAGCTCTTATGTTATTAAATGTAATGAAATCATAAAAGATGATGCTGGCAACATAATTGAACTACGCTGTAGTTATGACCCAGATACTTTAGGCAAAAAACCAGAAGGTAGAAAAGTTAAAGGGGTTATTCACTGGGTATCAGAACAGCATTCACACCCTGCTGAATTACGTTTATATGACCGCCTATTTAATGTAGCCAACCCAGCCTCAGAAGAAAACTTCCTTGATGCAATTAACCCAAATTCACTTGAAACACTAACAAATTGTCGAGTTGAAGCCAGTTTAGCCGAAGCAAATTCAGGTGATGGCTTTCAGTTTGAAAGAACGGGGTATTTTTGTGTTGATTCTATTGATAGTACAGCAGAGAAATTAGTTTTTAACCGAACAGTTACACTGCGTGATACTTGGGCGAAGTAGATATACAGTATAAGCAGTCCTTTATTTTATAAAGGACTGCTTATAAGTCTTAATGGGTATTTTAGAAATCAGCACCCAAAGTAAACGTCACAATATGCTCTTCAAAATCTGATGATGATAAGTTTGAAATTGCATCCACATATTCATAAGCTATTTTAGCATGGGTGATTTCATTAAAATTTAGCGTTAATCCTAGGTAGACAGATTGCCGCTCATCTTCCCTTTCTTCTAAAATACTATCAGTAATACCATCATAATCTTTTAAATAATATTTATAATAGAGTTCCGCTTCGGGTTTTAAAAAATGAGCTGCAAATTTAGTATTCAAGCCTGTAGTAAAGTAATGACCTAAATATTGAAATTGTGAACCAGCAGTATCCTCATGTTCTATACGATACCCCATCGTGACGAATGAATTATTATCATTAAAGAAAACATAATTATCATAAGAAAAAGCATGCAAATTTGAATCACGTTCTTGATCATTAAAAAAGTTTTTATTCTGAAAGTTATATGCCAGACTGACATACCATCCTGATGTTGGCATAAAACCAAGCGTTGGTATGACACTATGGCTATCATAAAAACGGTCAGCACCCAAAAAAGTGTAGTTATAACTATAATTCAATCCAAAATCAATATCATTAATTTCATGCGAGCCAGAAAGTGAAAAGATATGAGCTTGAATATCAAAGTCAGGTAAATCATCATATAAACTTTGATAAAAATCATAAGCAACTTCGATTTCTGACAAATCGTTTTTTAATAAGGTATAGCCAAGTGAAGCATCAAAAACACCAGCAAAATCATCAACACTTGAGGTATTATCAGTCTCACTGGTTGTAACATTACTATCATATTCAAATCCTGCATTAACACTCACTGACCAAGGCTTAACAATATTCTTCGGACTTTCACTCAGATCAGTTAATAACTTTTTTGCATTATTTGACAGTTCAGGGTCTGAGTTGATATTGATCACGGCTTGCAAATCAATTTTTGCTTCCCCCACTTCATTTAATTGAATTTTTGAAATACCCGCATTGTATAACGCAAGTTGTCTATATTCAGTATCAATATCAGCAACTCTCTCAAACTGCTTGACGGCTTGACCATGTTCCCCAGATTGTTGATAAATTAATCCAGTAAAAAGTATTGCGGTGCTATCCTGATTATTTTTTTGTAACGCCTCTTTAAAAGCAGCTAAAGCCTGCTCATTTAAATTAAGCTGATAGTAACTTACACCTAATGCACTATGTACATTTGACAGTTCAGGGTTAAATTTTATTGCTGTTTTTAAAGCGCCTACAGCTTTATTATGATTTTCTAATTTTGAAGCAACAAGCCCTATATAATAAAAAACCTGTGCTGGATTGCGTTTTCCATTCAGTGCCTCCATCAGTTTTTCTTCAGCTTTTTGATACTGACCTTGCTGATAAAATAAAATACCTTCAGATAATTCAGATGATTGAGCCGCGACATTTGAAGAAGAAAGTGACATCAATGTCGATACAAAAAAAACACGGGAAAACTGTTTAAGTTTATTACAACTCATTTAAAGACCTCATAGATTAAATCAATAGTAAATAACCAATACTTTACTAATATTAAAAGTAATTATAGCTAATCATAAAAAAAGGAAGGGGAAAATCGCCTTCCTTTTTTTATGATTAGCTATTGAAGTTAATGTACTATTTATCTTTTTTCCCTTTTCCCTTATTACTACTTTTTCCTTGCTCTTTAACTATTTGTTTTGAAACATCTTTGGCATTTTGTTTTGCTACATTCTTAGCATTTTGTTTTGCCTGCCCTTTAGCTGCACTCTTTGCTGCTTCTTTTGCAGCTCCCTTTGCAACTCGCTTTGCAGTACCTTTTATTAAAGACTTATCGTTTATTCTATCTTTACCCACTTTCTTTGAAAAACCTTTAACAGCAACAGCAGAATCACCGTCTATTGCAGAAAACCTATCAACTTTTGATAAGAATTTATTTTTCTGAAAACTCGCTTTGTTTTCCATTCTTTCAGCCTGATTAAGAAACTTATCGTTTCCCGATTCTTCTGCTTTTAGCTCAAATTTATTTGCTAACTTCTGAAACTTAGCTTCTTCCTCATAGGCTTTTGTCAGTGCATTGACTTGTTGCTTATTAAGATCACCATCAACAACAGCATCAAGAATAGACTGTGTATCCACTGTATCAATCAAACCATTATTAATCGCATTATTTAATGACCGATTCAGCGCAATCACTTCTTCTTCAGTTAATAATTCTTCATTGAATATTTTTTCTGCCTGAACAGCAACACTAAGTGATAACTCTGCTTTAACTAAACTTTCCTCAGCATTCTTCAATTCAGATTTAGCAGAAATTATATCTTCCTCAATACCTGATTTTTCTGCAGTTTCCAATGCACCTTTGGCATCTTCAACTTGAGTTTTTGCTTCAGACACGGAGTTTTCGGCATCAGTGGTAGATTCAAACTCGCCTAATAATGTTTGTGCTAATAGCTCCCTATCATTAAATTTAGTTTCCTCTCCAATAGGGTCATCCGCATATAAAGAAAATGAAGAACACCCTAATACTATAGAAAGTACAACTGAGGTAGAAGTTTTTTTATTGAATATCATGAGGCCCCCAACAATTATAGAAAAGTCTAGTATCATTGATAAAAGTTTTAAATACAATTTAAAGTTTTACATTATGTGAAGCTGCTCAACAAATTGTTCCATCTTTAAACTTCCATAGTTAAATACTAGATAACTTAAGGAGCCTCTGATTAAGTTGGTTAGAATTTAGCGCAGAAAAAACGGTCGATATTTTCCACGAAGTGAGCCGTAATAGTCGCTCTATTGCGCCGATCTTCGTGGAAAATATCGACCGTTTTAGCAAGCTAAAAATAATTGGACTTGATCAGAGGTTCCTTAAGATTAATCCTTTAACCTACCCGCAGTCCTAAGTAATTCATCCACTGTAGCCTGAAGCATTTTTGCCTGCATCTCATCAATCAATTGTCCTGCTGAATCTAAGGCTTTAAAACCTGCACCAATAGCTACCTGTGTCGGAACAACAGTTACTCCAATATGACCCAGCAACATTCTTAGTGGTACAAGCCCTCGCAGCCCACCTAATGCACCTGGCGAAATAGCACCTAAAGCCGCAACCTTACCTTTAAATGCGACTAACGGTGACTCACCTTCTTTATCAGACCTAGAAATCCAATCAATTGTATTTTTTAGCAATGCCGAATAAGAACTATTGTATTCAGGAGATGCAATAAAAAAGCCGTCATGCTCTATAAAAACTTGCTTTAGCTTCTTGGCATTTTCAGGAATGCCCTGTTCACTTTCCAGGTCAGCATTGTAAAGTGGCATTTCATAATCGTTTAGGTCAATCAGCGTAACCTCTGCACCAGCGGTTTGAGCAGTGTTAGCAGCTAAAATTGCTAATTTTTTATTGATTGACTGCTTTCTCGCACTGCCTGAAAAAAATATAATCTTTACCATTATTTGTCCTTTTTAATAGTTAAACCTTCAATTTCATCAACCAATCTTAGGTATTCTGCCGAATTAAACTGAGCATAATTCAGGTTTTTAAATAAACCTGTCAATTTGATAAAAAACACCCTGACTTGCTCTTGATCATCAAACTGATAGGTAGAGTTTACCAGCGCGACGATACGTTTAAAATTTTCTTTTTGCCTATCTATTGGAACGGAAACATCAACAGGATCAAATGCATCTTGCTGTAGATAAACCATATCTAAAAATAGTGCTTGCTGATAAGTGACATAATCATCTAAAGAAATCCCCTCTTCACCCGCCACTTGAATCATTTGATAAATATTTTCACCTTGCTTTAATAATTCAAGCATGGCTTTTACATCTTTGCTCCAGTCTAGATCTAATTCTTTTTCAAACCAAGCACTTAATTGCTCGCTATATCTAGACCATGACAATAAGGGATCAACAGCAGGATAAAAACGTTTATAGGCTCTATCAGCACTTAACCCTAAGAAAGTTTTGACAGTCCCTAAAGTAGATTGGGTCACAGGTTCTTCAAAGTTCCCTCCTGCGGGCGAAACAGTCCCAATCATGGTTAGACTCCCGACAGAGCCATCATCTGTCCGAATAACCCCTGCACGTTCATAAATACTTTTAATAGCTGAATCCAAATAAGCAGGAAAAGCCTCTTCACCTGGGATTTCCTCTAATCGTCCCGATGTTTCACGCATAGCTTGAGCCCAGCGTGAGGTTGAATCAGCCAGTAATAGAACGTTTAACCCCATTTGTCGGTAATATTCAGCTAAGGTAATCCCTGTATATATAGATGCTTCTCGAGCAGCAACTGGCATTGATGAGGTATTACAAATAATAATGGTTCTATCCATTAATGACCCGCCTGTTTTTGGGTCACTCATTTGGGGTAATTCAGTAATGGTTTCCACCACCTCACCCGCCCTTTCTCCACACGCCACGACCAGGACAATATCCACATCAGAATTTCTGGAAATCAAATTTTGTAATACCGTTTTACCCGCACCGAAAGGCCCGGGAATACAGGCTGTTCCCCCTTTGGCGATGGGGAAAAAGGTATCAACCAAGCGTAAATGGGTGATTAATGGATCTGAAGGATACTGTCTTTGCACAATATTATTTTTCAATAATTGCTGTGGTATTGGCTTACGTACTGGCCAGCGTTGTTTCAAAGTAATGACCTGCTCTTTACCTGTTTTCAAGATAATTTTTGCGACCGGTTCTACTACCGTCACATTACCTTCTTGAATCCAGCTAATTTCGACCTCTCCCTTCACATCAAAAGGCACCATAATTTTATGGGCAAAGCCTCTCTCAACAACAGTTCCTATCACTGCACTGGCCGATAATCTTGTACCTGTTTGCACGCAAGGAGTAAATGCCCACTGAGTATTGGTATCTAATGCTGGTAAATCTACACCTCGAGGTAGAAAAAAACCAAAATTAGATGCCAGCACATCTAATGGGTTTTGTAAGCCATCATAAACCTGCCCTAACAAACCAGGGCCTAGCTCTACCGAAAGCATCTCACCCGTTTGATCAACTGGGTCACCAATACCCACACCCGAAGTACTTTCAAAAACTTGAGCATCTGCGGTATTACCATGTATTCGTAATACCTCAGCTTTTAATCGCTCTGTATGCTGAACAGTACTTCGGCTGGGTAGAACATAAACAACTTCATTTTTGGTTAATGGTGTCGCCGTGCCATTATTTGATTGAATTGAAACGATATCATCCTGCACAGCTATAATTTTTGCAGTGGCTTTATTTTCGATTGTCATGAGTCATTCTTTTGTATTCAATATATTTTTAACAAACTGGGTTTAGTCGATGTAAACTACTACAACAAAATCACCTACTGTCTGTCTTCCAGTTGCTCTAGCCCTTCAGTCACCAGTTGATTAAACCGGTTAACTGCCAGTTCCTTATTATTACTACTCCAACGGAACACAATATCCCACCTTAATACATAAATAATCACGGCTTCAAAATTAAAATAATGACCAAAGTTTTGTCGATGATAATGTTCCCACACCACTTTATAGAGAAGTTTTTCTAATTTTAAACTTTGGTTTGCTAACAAATAGTCATTTGCTTCAATTAACCAGGGACATTGTTTACCCAATCCAAAATCAGCTTCATTCCAATAATTTGAGATATAGAAATGCCAGGAGTCAAAACCTAAAATTTTCTTGTCTGGTGGTTGTTTTAGCCCTTTCTGCCGAATTCTTAATGCCGCTAAAATAATACGGACATCGAGTCGCCAAAGCACAATATCTTTTATAAACTGATTATCTATTGACTCAATAGAGGCGAGCGTGGTTTTCACAAACTGTTGATCTATTTCACTTTTCATATGAGACCAATGTAATAACCCTTCAATTCGTGCTAAGTCAGCTGCATCTTTTTCATCTAATAATTTCAATCGTTTATTAAGCTGAATTCTGGACAGTGGGGTGATATTTTCATCAAACAGGCTATTCTTATGTGGAGGTAAACTCGCCATAAGCATCGTGTATTTACAACTCGCCAGATGATTCATCTACTTAACGATCCCTTGTAATAATGCTCTAAAACGGGGCTGAATATGTTCTAACAATAAAGCAGAAACCGTCTCATCGGTAAAATCAATGACCATAGCCTCATCAACTAAGCGCACACTTAAGCCCCCTTTTATATTGCCATCCACTTCAAAACTTACCCCAGCTCTCAATAAATTAGCCGCGATAGATGCAGTGTAATGACTTAAGTTACCTTGTTTAAGCTCTTCTGGGTTTTGCCGTAACTCCTCCACCCCAACAATATTTTCAGGTAAGCTGATAACAATATTTTTACTCTTATCTATTCCCGCTTGTTCTCTTACAGAACCTGCAAGTGCCAGGATTAACTGCTCAGTCAATGATTCGTCGGCCATTTGTTCACCGACGACACGCATCACTTCATCACTAAAGCTACCTAGCAAGGTATCCCGCAATTTTAAAAAGGCATCTCTTGCTGCCAACTGTAGAGCATCAATACCCGCTGATTTTAAATCTGCCTGCTCTTTACGCGCCTGATCTAAAATTTCTTTTGCTTCCAGTTCTGCGGTTTCAATAATCCATTCAGCACGTTTTTGGGCATTCGTTACAATACTTTCTGCCTTTTCCTGACCTGCATTAACCCCTTCATTTTTTAAACGCTCTAAAAGTGCTTCTACCCCTGATGAGGCAATAGGTTGATTGTCTGTCATAATTATCCCTGAGGAATATCGCCACTAATCACTAGAGCAAAAATAAAAGCGAATACAGCAAAGCCCTCTACAATCGCAGCAGGTGCAACAGATAAGCCAAAAATTTCTGGTTTTGCTTTAGATGCATGAATGGCAGATGCACAACATTGCCCCTGATAAATTGCACTAAACATTAATGCAACCCCACAAAGAACACCAACCCCAAATATGCCAGGTGAATTTTCCAGTGTAATCGTTCTATTAAGGGTAAACATCATCACAATCCCATAAATAACTTGCGAAGACGGCATAGCCGAAATACCCACATACCGACCATAACCACTTTCTGTATCCAGCATAGCACCAATAGCTGCCTGGCCTGCAATAGCACAACCAATAATACTACCCACTGCACCCAGAGCCATCGGTGCATATAGACCAAACCATCCAAATATTAAAATAAAATCGGGCATTAAAACTCTCCTTAATTATTATGAATTAAATACTATCATTCCTAATACTTACAAAAACCTATAATCGACTTAATCAACTATAAAACTTACTTACCTTTTTTTGAAAACACTTTAAATGCATAGCCTTCATCAGAAACACTCCAACTATAAAACTCAATAAAATTGAGCCTTAAACCATGAACAACCCCACTCATTAGACACAGTATCAAGTTTAAACTATGTCCAATAATCAGTATTAAAATACTCAACAACAATCCCAATCCTGTGACTGAGCCATAAACCTGCTCGGCTAACTGATTAAATGTTAATGCCAGGGAAGCACTTGCCAAGCCCAAAGCAAACAGCCGCATATAACTCAGAATATCACCAAAAATTTTCGTCACACCGGCCATATTCCTAATACCATCAAATAACTGCCAGATATAATCTATGGGTCTAATCAGTTGCCGTTCGCCACTAAACGACAACAATAAAATGCCACCCACGACTAACAATCCATAAGCAATAGGCAAAGTACCAGCGATTGATAACCATAAAAAATATCCACCAAGCACTAACAATACCCAAGCCAATGCAGCAAAAGCATTCTTAGTTTCTCTTAGTTGGTAGGCTTTTATCAGGTTAGCCAAAATAATATGCAATACCCCCACGGTGATTGATAAGGTCATCATGCTATCAAAGTCATTAAGATCCAATATTTTAAACCAGCCAGCAAACGATTCTGGCTTGGGACTATAACCAAAATACCCCCCGGTCAAAACGCCCCAAATAGCTGAAAAAACCAAAGTAACTGTTGCCAATGTCCGTAACCGTGAGCCCTGAATTGAATGTCCTAACTTTTTCCACTTAAATGCTAATAATATCGCAAAGACTGCTGCATAGCCTGCATCAGAAAGAATCATTGCAAAGAAGATTGCAAACGAAAAAAATACCACTACCGATGGATCCCAAGAACGATAAGCAGGTGTTTGATAAAACTGAATCAGGGATTCTCCACCCGCAAGCATTTCAGAATTTTTCAATAAGGTGGGAGGATTATCTTGCTCATTTACGGGTTCAAGCAATAATGCCAACGCATTATTTTTAGCAAAAGTTTTGAACTGCTGTGCTTGATCGGATGCTACCCAGGCTTGTATTGCAAATAAATCGTGTTGATCCAATGTAAATGAATGAGCAATCTTTAACGCTACATTATCTTCATTTTCTACCAAACTCAAGGCCAACAGGGTGATCCATCGAGTTAAAGACTCTTTTTCAGCCTGGGTATCTTCCAAGGCCAGTTCAACCGTCTGCAAATTTTTCTTTAACTGTGATAAAGGCACCGTCCCCATATGTATTCTCGGTGCTAATACATGGCTGGCTGCGGGCTCTTTTTCTGCTAAAACAACTACATAACAATGAATATTATCTTCGTAAACAACCTGAAAAACCAACTCGTGATGTAGTTTTTTAAGCTGTCCCTTGGGAATAATATAAAACCAGCATTTTATCCCACCAATATCTGCGGCATCAACCAAAGCAAAATCACCCCAAGGTGCCACCTGCTCAATACGATTAATAAGAAAATCACGCTGATCAGATAATTTTCTTAATTTCAATTGTACCTCTGCAACTTGCCCAACGACATCAGTAAAATTAAAACTACTTTTATCATCAGCCTGATGCCGCTTATTTACGCACTGATTTAAATATTTAAGTGCTTGCAGCGCTTTCTCTGTCTGTTTATGAGTTGCAACTTCATTAGAAAAACCAAGTTGGTTAAGAGAAACCAGATGACTAGCACCTAATGCCTGGAGCTTATCAAGCACCTCATTTTTTTCAGTCTTTAAACCACATAAAGTAAGTTTATTTAATTTTACGATAGCCATTAAAGGGCTTCCTTTAAGCGTTTCTGCTTAGTGATTTTAGCTCTTACAACCGCCGCCCTTTCAGCATCTGAAAGGAAGATTTTAATCTTGGCAATATTTTTCTGGGCTTGAGGAATTAACACTTTTTCAAATAAATTTACTCTTTGAGTCACTTTCTTTACAGCCTTTTGTAAAATTTCCTCTCGTTGACGGCTAATTTTTAATTGAATCTGTAATTCCAGCATGTCTTTTAAATGAATAACCACTTGATCTACCCAGTGTGGCTTAGTAAGTAAAGAGTATGCCTTAAACTGTATATCGATATCCTGCAGAAAAGGAAGTTTCACACCCACTACATTTTCTTCATTTAAAATCACCTGTTTAACGGTTACCAGCCCAGTAAGATCAATATGCTCATCAGATAACATGGGAACTTGTTGTTCCACATAAAGACTACAGTGTTTTATTTTCTGTTCAATTTCAGCCAATATAGCAACCGCTTTAATTCGCTCAGCCATCAATTGCTGACGTTTTAAATCGAGTGAAGGCAAATATTGCTTATAGCGCTTTAATTGCACGCCTTCTTTATGCAAAGCCGCTTTACTAAATGATAACCTGGCCATCTTCAGTCACTGTGTCTTTACGAGGAAAATATTTATCAATCAGCCCTTGTTTCATTAATAGTTCACTTTCATCAAAACATTCTGCCAATGTTTGCCAACTTAAATCCAACGCATCTTCCAGTGGTATAGAAACCGTAATATCCATAAACCGCTGTCTAAATAAAGTACCAAATTTAAGTAATTTCTGATCAAAAGACGATAGTTCAAATGCCATTGCCTGTTTCTGCTCTGCCTCATTAGCCCCCGAATAAAAACGAATCATGGTATTCATAATTTGAGAATGGTCTTCACGGGTTATTTTCCCAATAACATGCTGTTTTAATCGTGACAACGAACCAAACGGATCTAGCATTTTATCGTGTAAATAAAACTGTCCTTCAGTAATATAACCCGTATTATCGGGTACGGGATGGGTTACATCATCTCCTGGCATAGTCGTTACACTTAAAATAGTGACCGACCCGGCGCCTTTATAATCACAAGCTTTCTCATAACGTTTAGCAAGCTGTGAATACAAATCCCCCATATAGCCCCGATTAGAGGGTACATGCTCCATTGAAATGCCCACTTCTTTCATGGCATCAGCATAAGCGGTCATATCAGTCATTAACACCAGTACTCGCTTGCCTTCTTCTACAGCAAAACGTTCAGCAACTGTTAAAGCCATATCGGGTACTAATAATCGTTCAACAATAGGATCTGAAGCCAAATTACAAAACATCACCGTGCGAGCAAAAACGCCCGCCAATTCAAATTGGGTACGAAAAAAATGATAATCATCAAAAATCAGGCCTAAACCAGCAAAAATAACTATATCAGCATCGGCCTGGATACCAATACGTGCCAAAAATTGGTTATATGGCTCACCAGAGACTGAAAAGATTGGGATTTTTTGGCTTTCAACCAAGGTATTAAATAAATCTATCATCGGCACATCTGTCCGAATCATTTTTGAAGCTAATATCCTTTTCATCGGATTAACCGAAGCACTTTCAATTGCTACTTTGGGGTCTGGTTCTAAAGAGGACCCTCCATCCAATGGCTCCCCTGTCCCGCTAAAAATACGCCCAAGAATATTGTTCGAATAAGTAACCTGCATGGATCGCCCTAAAAATCTTACTGAGGCATGCGTAGAAATCCCTTGTGTACCCGAGAAAATTTGCAGAGAAACTTCATTACCCTTAATTTTAATCACCTGAGCTAATGATTCAGAACCATTGCTATCTTCAATCTGGGCTAAATCACCAAAACGCGGTGAAATATCTTGTGTCTCTTTAGAATGCGTTACATTAACCGTAATAATATTTCCTACAATGGAAATAATATTATGATGTCTGATTAAATTTTCAATCATGTTCTATCCAAAATAATAGGTTATGTTTGCTAGTTTATAGTTATCTATTTTTTTATGATTGTTGCAGTGCTTAGTTATATTTTCACTGTCTTTGAGTATAGTCCTTTTATTGATAATAAAAGTAATAAACAATGAAATATTTTAAATTTTAAAAGGTCATAAACAATTAAGCTTTTGCTGAACTTTTGCTGTTATCTCTGACTTCATCTGGTCAAATATAGCATGGTGCCCCCCATCAAATGCTATAAAATTTATATTTACTTTATTCTTTTTTAAAAGTTTATACGCATTCTTACCATCCGAAAAAGAAACAACAGCATCACTTTTTCCATGGTAAGCAAAAACCTTAGCGTTTATTTGAGTTGAAACATCACCCAACTGTTCTGGGTATAACAAACCTGACACAGGAAAAATATAGCTGTAACTATTTCCATGCTTTAGCGCTTGATAATAAGCCATCGCCCCACCGCCAGAAAAACCGAATAATATGGGTTTATTTACCGTTGCATACTTCATTGCCAGTGTATCTACAACCTGACTCAGCGCTTGCCCATAGCGTGCATATTGATCGGCTGAAAACGGCCAAACATCACCACATTCATGCTTAATAGGCCCTTTAATCAATATAATACGCACAGCTATGTTAAATTCATTCAATGCCGTTTCATAGAAATTATCAACGGTATCACCATCACCATGTAACACAACCAACATCGGTAAATACTCTGAACGACTTTTCTTAACTGGATACTTTACAATATAGCTAAAGCTTAAATTATTAGCTGGAACGCTAACCTTAGAATATTTAGAAAACCATTTAGCAATAGATAGACTCATAAAATGTAATCTTTGTTCATATGAAATGACTTAGGCGTAAGGCTTCAATAATAGCAACTATTTTAGCAACGCAGCTATCGGCAAAAATTCAGTCATTAGAAATCCGCAGTCGTGACCGCGTGAAATCTATCCAGGCTGGAAATTAAAATAAGTAAAAACACTTTGTAAAAAAATATAAATAAAATGATTGATCTGTACTGTGAACGACTGGATTCAAGTTTTTGGGCCGAACCCATTAATGCTTTAACTAATTTAGCCTTTATTATTGCTGCCTGGGCTGTTTGGAAACAAGGAAATAGAGTAGATAAATTATCGACTCCACTATGGGTTTTGATTAGTCTAATGGGATTAATAGGAATAGGTAGCTTTCTATTCCACACCTTCGCAACACGTCCAACCCTGTTACTTGATGTATTACCCATCCTTCTTTTTCAATTTGTTTTTATCTGGGTATACGTCCGTCAAATCATTCAATTACAGTTTTTTCATACTCTCGGGGTATTAGTGTTATATATTGTTTTCGCCTTATTAGGCAGAGAATTTCCTGAGATACTGAACGGCTCGCTCAGCTATGCCCCCGCTTTTTTGGTGTTGCTAGGACTAGGAGCTTATCATTTTATACAAAAAAAACAGGGCAGATTTCTACTATTAAGCGCTTTAGCCATTTTCTCATTAGCGCTAGTATTTCGTACAATGGATAATATGCTCTGCTCTTATTTTCCCTTAGGTACCCACTTCCTATGGCATATTCTTAATGGCATTTTAGTTTATTTTTTATCATTGGCTTTAATGCTAAATTTAGAGAAAGACCAGTAGATCAGCTACCGCACAATACAAGCAATCTTAACTAAATTATAATTTTAACGATAAAACAATGAAAATAGGCATTCAAACCTGGGGTTCTAATGGCGATATTAGACCCATGATTGGCCATTTATGCGGGACAGAAAATGACAGAATGAGTAGCGCGTGAGTGAGTGAACTCAAGAAAATAAGTGGTCTCACCAAATTATCTCGTGTAACCAGTCATACCAATTTGTCATACTAAAAAATTCCTCAAAGGCTAACGTAATAATTGGGAAATATACATACCATTTCTGTCATTAATGATTTAACTTCTCCCCCCTTAAAGTAGTGAAATGATTTTTCAACAAATTCTATAAATTTTATTAGATTATCTTCAGTAGGCTTTCTTCATACTTTTTAATCGATAAAAAATACAATTCATCTTCTGTTATTTTATTGAAACAGAAAGAAGAGATTTGTTAAGACTATTTCTCTTCGGTTTTACAAACAAATCAATTTATTTTCATAAAATGATTCTGAAATACCAGTAAAAGGATAGCCTCTCGCATTACAAACAATTCGAGTACCAGAAACTTCATAATCACAAGATTGATGAATATGACCATGACACCAAATGTCTATTTCTTTCTGTTCAATAAATTCATTCAGTTGTGATCCATAGGCGTGGTTAGTTGTTGTACTCATTGTTGGAGCATGATGAGTAACAACCACTGTTTTACCGTCATGGTCTTTATTTAGTTCATAATCCAACCAAGCCAATGCTTTCTTGTGCAGTAAATATGCTACTGCCGGTGAAAACATTTTTGCTTTAAAACTTGGAGTTAAAATTGAATCCATTAACTGCATGGCCTGCTGTTTATTATTCTGGTCACTCCACCAATCACAGCATTTTATATACCTATAGTCATTCATGGTTGTCATGGCTTCAGAAACAGCAATATCAGAAAAACCATTAAAATTAGTCCAAAGAGTAGTACCCAGAAACCTGACACCATCAATGATTACAGAATCATTATCCAGCAAGTAAATATCTAATTCTTTAGCTTTTAATTTCAATTCATCAACAATATTTAAATCGCTGTCATAATATTCGTGGTTTCCAAGTACATAGATGATTGTCTTATTTTTGAAATAATTTTTTGCCCACTCTAGCCCATTAACCCACTCACCAATATCGCCAGCAAGAATGATTATATCTGCATCTTTGGGATAATTGATTCGCAAGCAGTCATACTCAAAAAATGGGTCTAAATTTCTCTGTGCTCTTTCAGTATGGATGTCAGAGGCTAAGAAAATTTTCATATTAACCCCGTTTTATTACTTGCCCAGTATCAGCATCGATTTTCAATGAATACCATAATAACAAGTCAACCATTCCTTGAGTCATTTCATTACCACCGCAATAATCAATACATAATTTACCGTTTTCTTTTTCAACCCGTTTAAATTTCACATCCGGCATTGTGCCATGGTTTTTTTGAGCCACAACTCTTTCGTGTAAAATGGTGATCATTTCATCTAACCTTTTACCGAGCTTATTCACTTTACAGGGTGGTTTTTTTAAACTGATATCTTCTTGATTATTAAAATAAAACTCGTTATGAACAGAGCAACGGGCTGGTAAATGGTGAATATTAACCATCTGACCTTGTTGACCACAAATTTCGCAGGCAGTTTGGGATATGTGCTCTGCCATATCACATAGGCCAATAATATAGTCGTCCTCTTTATTTTTTGGGCGAATATATGTTATGAGAAGAGATCCTTTTACTTCTTCTATTTGAGTAACCATAGTCTCAGAGGAAGCATTAATCATCAATTCAAGTACAGTATTAACAATTAAAAACCAACCACTTGGACATCGAAATATTTCATGTTTTTCAGATAAATTTATACCTTGATCAGAAATTTCAAGTACCGATGAATACTGTGTGATTATCCAATTTTCTAGTGTGTAGTTCATGCTATTTACTTATTTTTTTATGGTAGAAGAATAGGCATATGTGCCTACGTACAAGATGAGTTGTAATATACTTAACAGTCTCCCTGTATTAATACTTTAGAAGGCATATCTGTATTATTTTTTATCTTCAATATCTAAATTTTGTAGAAAATTACCAGGTGAGACATAAAATGCTTTATCGGTATCAAAACCTAAAAATTCGTTAAAAAATAATTTATTTAATTTGGAGCGGGGGCAATAGATAGGGCGTGTAATTCCTTTCTTATAAGCATTTTCCAAAAGCTCTTGACTCTCAAACGTGATCGAATACTGGAAAAATTTATTTATCAAGCAATAATCCTTATGGTATAAACCAAAATCGTAAAAGCCTAAGGCATTGCTTTTACACTCCATCCAAATAAATTTAAAACAATGTGATTGTGGCAATTTTTTTAAAATTCTAAGAAGGCATTTTTTTATCTGGCCTTGTGTGAGAGCTCCAGTGAGCGGATACCCAAGTTTTTCGGACATAACTACAAAAAACTCAAGACATTCATCGATTGCTATTTCTAAACGCATTTTATTGATTTGTTCCCTCCAATTTTTAGCCGCAGTTGGGTCTGTAGCTATAAAATTTGTAAAACGAACTATTTCAACAACATTTGGAAGCTCAGGGTTAATGTTAATCTTCCAATGTGCTTCATATATATTTAACCCGGTCACTTTTTTGTTTTTTATAGCGAGTGCATAATTTTTGGTTGATGGGGAAAGTGAAATAATGTTTTTTCTGATCAGATACTCAAGTACCTGTTCATTATTAAATGGCAATAATCTAAGGTTTTCCTGTAAACCATAAACTGTATTGTGATCAAAGTTTTTAGCGCTTTTTTTTAGTAATATTAGATATAGCAGATTTTTTAATGAAAGCACCTCAAGACTAGGATCGTTGTTACTACTAAGGGAATTATTTTTAAAACATAAATTAATAATTGAATTGTTTGTTTTACTTGCTATAGCCTGAATTTCTACGACTTCTTCACATGATTTATTTGGTTTGTTTTTTGTTTCACATTCTATACAGAAGGGAGGACTTAATTTATCTTTAGACGTGATTTTACTAAGGTGTCTGCGAGCCATAGGCTCTTTACATTCGTCACAAATATGTTTTTCATCTAGCAATAATGGAAATATTGTTGATAGATCTTTGGGTGGAAAAGTTATGTCATAGGTTTCCAATAATAATGAAAAACTCTTACCCTTGTAATAACTATATATAAGATCTTCAATTTCACTGTGCGTTAGGTTTGAAAGCTCTGGTGCAATATTTGTTGTGTCTAAATACATGGTCTTCAACCATAAAGGGTTTAACTTGTCTACTTAAGGTTGAGATCTGTAAAAGATGTCTAATAAACCACAGGCAGCACTAAAATTTGATTAATTTTTAATAAAAATAGGATCTTGGAGATTTGGCTGCCCATAAACAGCTCTACCTGTTCTAACAGAGATATTTGGTGAAATTTGAGCAATTCCAGCACTATGAGTATGTCCGCATAAGATTGTCATATTTTTATATGGATGTTTACTCATCATCTCAACAAAGACATCTCCAGCAGTCTTGCAGCTGAAATGAGGAAGAAAATCATCATTTGATAAATTACCTTCATGCCAACAGGCTTCTGAAAATGGAGGAACGTGAGTGAGAATCAAAATATGTTGAAAATTGAGTAAGGCTTGACTTAATTGTTCACGAAAAAAAGTAGCAGCCTCATCACCCAATTGATTTAACTTTTTTAATCGAGTTTGATCATCTAAATTCGCAAGCTCTTTTATCAATACATAATCATTCAGTCTCACATTAGAATTTGCATAATCGCCATTGCGCCCATCGGACCATGAGTCATGTCCAATCAAACATGTGTCGGGGGTTAATTTTACAATCCCCGTACTGGTTAAATAATGCAGATAGGATGAACTATCCGTTATTTCCTGGACTTTCTCACGTACATTCGCAATGGAGCCATTATAATAATCATGATTTCCTAGAACAAAATATATCGGACACTGAATTTTTTCTTCAAGTGTTGAGAGTATATTAATAAGGCTACCCGACTCTGCAATATCACCGCCAACTAAAACAGCATCAGGATTTAGAGCAGTAATTTTGTAACAAAAAGCATCCAATTTAACTGAATCAACAAAATTGAGATGTATATCTGTAGCCCATATAATTTTCATTTTTTTATACAATAAGTAGTATTTGAGTTTTTATGTGTTACTCGTTATATGCCAGCCATAGAAACACATAATCGGTATAGTTCTATCAGATACTCTACGTCAACCTCAGCACGATGTCTGCCACCAACACTTTTCCTAGCTTCTGTTTTTAAACCTTCATAAATTCGCCAGCACTTCCGAGTATCGTTTTCTATTTTTTGCAGGTGTGGCAGCATGACCAAATCACTATGCAACACCTGAAATTCAGGGTGACAGAGATCAGAACCCTCAGCAAAAACTACATTTACCCAGTTGGTGTCGAATTCACCACCATCCGCAAAGATTGCTTCCCCAGGTTTGATAGACTCCGACATGTGCTCACAAATAAATCGTGGACTGATACCTTCTTCTCTACATTGTTTGCGAGAAATACCGTGGATTTGTTGTGAACTGAAACTCCAGTCATCCCAGTGACTGACACAGTAAGGATTTATTAAATAAGACTCAATATTGCCGAAATTATCACTCCAGGCAATTTCAATCGGATAACTTTTTTTGCCGAGACTTGATGCTTCAATATCAAGGAATTTGGGTGTAACTATCATTTTTATTTAAATTAAGGTTCTATTTTTAGCAAGTAATATACTGATTTTATTAGGCATTACTTAGGCTCAAGCAAAAGCTTAGGATTCCTAAGTATAATATTACTACAAAACCAAGGATTATTTCAGCTTTCTTTTGTTGTGAATTTAAAAGTGAGCAAAAAAACTGAGGATCAATCGCCTCTACCTAAACGATTAAAAGAAGCACGAAAAAAAATAGGTATCTCGCAGAAAGAGCTTGGTATTCGGGCAGGAGTTGATGAATTTTCAGCTAGTTCAAGGGTGAATCACTATGAAAAAGGAAATCATTCACCTAGCTTTGCGATGGCAAAACGTTTTGCCGAAGTATTAAAGATACCTACTTCTTTTCTATATGAAGAAAATGATGAAATAGCAGCTATGCTTATGTTGTATCACATATTAAGTGATACAGAGAAAATGAAAGTTAATAAGGAAGTTTTTGGCATTTAGTTAGGATTTAGTCTAAGTGTAAGAAATTCATCGGCATAACATTGGCATAATCAGAGATACCAATAAATAATATTTATCGCTACAAACAGTAGTAAATAGAATTACTCGTATCCATATATTTATTTGTAAAAAGGAATTTAAATAATGACGTTAGAATTTAGAACTATTTCCAAAACACCTAATAATGGCCGGTTAGATGCTTTTTTAAAAGAAGACAACTGGGACGACTATAATTTTAAGACTTTATATTTTCTTACTATTTTTGATGAAAGCGGTACCAAACATGAAATTGGCCATGTAAAAATTGGCTGTTTTGGTCAAACTACAGGACCGCGAACCAAAATACCTCCCCATTTCACCCAGCTTGATGATAAATATTTTTCATTAGGACAAGGTGCAGAATATTATCAAAACATTAAAAACCTTGATAACAATCTTAAGAAAATTATTCTCAATGGATTGAATGATGTTGTAAATGATAAACAATTATTGATAAATGCCTTAGAAGAAGATGTTACCAAAACATCTTTGCTACGAAATATAAGTGTATCGTCTGTAAAAGGTCAATTTAAAAGATTATTAGATGATGGTTCTCTATTAACAGGATATGAATTTCAATTTGAAATGCCTCAGGAGAGAAAAGCAGCAGGGCTAAGGCTTACATTTTCGGTTGACCCAGAATTAAATCCGCCAACTAACATTCATGTTTTGATTGGTCGTAATGGTGTGGGGAAAACCCATTTACTAAATGAAATGGTAAAAAGTCTTATTGTTGATGAACAATCAGGACGGATTGAATCAACAAGTAAGTTTATTGATTTGCCTGATAAATGGGGTGAGACAGATAGTGAAGAGCTTTTTGCAGGTATCGTTTCAGTTGCTTTTAGTGCGTTTGACCCATTTGAACCATATCCTGAGAAAAAGGATAAAACTTTGGGAGTTCGGTATTCCTATGTGGGCTTAAAAAGATCGAATAATCGTGGCGGTAAACGTGGAACACCTATGAGCCATGACATGTTGACGAATGAATTTGTTAATAGCCTACTGTCTTGTGTTGCATTAGGTAAAGTTGAGCGATGGAAGGTTGCTATACATAATTTAGAATCGGATCCACTTTTTAATGAAATAGCCCTTAGTGAGATCATTTCTACTTGTGATAAAAATGACTTAGAAGAAATTGCTAGATCGTTATTTAAAAAAATGAGTTCGGGGCATGGTATTGTCCTTCTAACGATAACTAAATTGGTAGAGAAGGTTGAAGAAAAAACTCTTGTGTTAATTGATGAGCCAGAAGGCCACCTTCACCCTCCTTTATTATCAGCATTTATTAGAGCATTATCTGAATTGTTATCTCATAGGAATGGTGTGGCAATTATTGCAACTCATTCCCCAGTTATTGTTCAGGAAGTACCAAAACACTGTGTATGGAAACTTAGGAGAGTCGGGTTACAAGCAAATGCTGAAAGACCTGAGATAGAAACATTTGGTGAAAATGTTGGCATACTCACGCGTGAAATATTTGGTTTGGAAGTAACTGACTCTGGATACCATCAATTGCTGAAAGACGCATTAGAAAATCAAGATACTTTTCAAGATATTGTCCATTATTTTAAAAATAATTTAGGCACGGAAGCAAGAGGGATATTACGAGGCCTTATTGCTGAACGAAATCAAGAAGAGCTGTAAGAATGAGAAAAATTGATAAACCGCATGATGATCCAAAAGATATTTATTTAACATGTATTAGCCGTGTTAAAAATGGGGGGTTAAAAAGTCGATTAGAGTCAATAGCTGATAATGTAGAGGACGCAGCTATTGAGTATGACCAAAAAGGATTAAACAGTAGATTTTATAGTTTGAGTGAACATGATAATGTTGCAGGAGTTGTTACGAAAGTTGAGATGGAAAAAGTCTATACAACCCGAATGGCGAAAAAAGGAACTCCAGGCAGGCCTTGCTATGATAGATTGAAAGCATCAGTGCCACATGCTGTCTGCCCATTATGCGGACATAGAACAGTATCAACAATTGACCATTATCTACCAAAAGCAAGTTTCCCATCGTTGGTTGTTGTTCCTTTTAACCTTGTCCCTGCTTGTAGTGATTGTAATAAATTGAAACTTAGTGGTGTTCCAGTAACTGCTGAAGAACAGACGATACATCCATATTATGATGATATAACGACTGATCAATGGTTATATGCTGAAGTTATTGAAGATACTCCTGTATCCATTAAGTTCTTTGTGAAAACTAAAAATGACTGGAGTGATACGTTAAAACTTAGAATTCAAGAACATTTTAAAGTTTTTGGACTTGGTTCTCTGTATGCTTCCCAATCTGGAGTTGAACTGGCTAATATTCGATCCCAACTGAAAAATATATTTCAAAAAGCTGGAGAAAATAGTGTAAGAGAGCACTTAACTGAACATTTTCAATCTCGTTATGATAATCACATTAATTCATGGCAAACTGCCATGTACCAATCAATAGCAGATAATGATTGGTTTTGTTGCGGTGGGTTTAACTCTATTTGATGAGCTAACGAAAAACACATGTTTTGTTATATTTTGTAGTTTTCAGATGATAAATAGTGTTAGTAAAGATAAGTTAGATGGTTCTTGATCTTGCTTGGGATAGATGATAGTGCGAAGAAGATTTATAAGGCAGAAAACGATATAAACAGACAGAGCAAAGTTTCGTAAGTAACCCCAACCAAACCTTAGTGTTTTATAGTAAACAAACATTTTAAAGTTTTAAATGTTCAGAATGATTAATAATAAAGAAGAGACAACATGGACATTAAAGAAAAGCTAACACAAATTTTTAAAAGCCGATCAGCAGGCCCTTTCTTATTTGTTGGGTCTGGTTTCTCTAGGCGCTATTTAGGGCTCGAAGATTGGCGAGATCTTTTGAGTAGATTTTGCGTTACAGGAAAGCCTTTTGAATACTATTTATCAATTGCTGATGGAGATTATCCAACTGTAGCTAGACTTTTAGCTGAAGATTTTAATGAGTATTGGTGGAGTGCAGAAGAGTACAAAACAAGTGTTGAAAGGCACAAGTTGAAAATTATTGACTCCACATCAGCATTAAGAATTGAAATGTCTATTTATCTCTCCACTTTAGATCAGTCTATAGCAAAAGCCTCTGAATATGCTCAAGAAGTTGAACTCTTATCAAGCTTAAATGTTGATGGTGTCATAACAACTAATTGGGATATATTTATTGAACAACTTTTTCCTGATTATAGAACTTATATTGGACAAGAAGAATTGCTTTTTTCAAATCCGCAAGGGATTGGTGAGATATACAAAATACATGGTTGCTCAACATTGCCTAATTCACTTGTTCTCACCAACGATGATTACGATAAGTTCAATGATAAAAATACTTATTTAGCAGCAAAACTCATAACTCTTTTTGTTGAACACCCTATTATTTTTATTGGTTATTCAATTGCAGATCAAAACATTAGTAGTTTATTAAGGGCTATTTCTTCCTGTATTGGAAAAGATAAAATTGAACAGCTAAGAAAGAACTTGATCTTTGTTCAACGGCTTGAGGATGAAGAGGAGCCAAACATCTCTGATACATACCTAACAATTGATGGCGTTCAAATTCCTCTTATTTTAGTAAAAACAAACGACTATTCCTCTGTCTATGAAGCTATAGCAGCGACAAAAAGAAAGATTCCTGCCAGGGTGCTTCGTTATTGCAAAGAACAACTGTATGAATTAGTGCAATCATCTGAACCTGAAAAGAAAATTTGTGTAGTTGACATTGATGAGATCGATGCTAAAGAAGATGTAGAATTCTTAGTTGGTGTTGGTGTTGCATCTCAGCACATGAATGGGCTGTCATCTATTGGGTATGCTTCAATAGATGTTATTGCATTGTTAGATGATTTATTACATGAAAATAAGAATTATAATTGCCAGCAAATATTAATGCATGTGGCTAGTAAGGAATGTAAAAAGACTCCTAATGTACCTGTATTTATGTATCTAAATAAATTAGGGATAGATTCACAGGAAAAATACAAAAAGAGCGGTTTTGATTTAAATAAAGTAATTGACCGAGAGATAAAAGATTTTCGACCTAAATCGTATAGTAAACCGTTCTTTAGAAACTATAGGCATATGGGGATGCAGCAAATAATCGATTCATGTACACCTGAAAATGCTTCCGCATATATCCCTTTTTTAGCAAAAGATAAAATTGATATAGAAATACTACATAAATTTTTAGTCGATCATCAGTCTAAATTTGATTATGAAGTCTCAAGTTATGCGAGTAACTATAGAAAATTAGCTGCACTATACGACAAACTTAAATGGGGTTGGTAGTGAACTAATCTTTAATTCCTGAAACTGTATGTTAATTTGTAATACAAATATTGACTGCTTGTTCGGAGAATTAAATATTAATAAAAACTAGAAAGTTTTTTTATTCAAAAAACAAATATTCCTCTGAACGCTAACTAATGAATTGAATACAAGAAATAGAATATCAATTTATAAATAATGTTTTTTCAAAAAAAGATTAACTTTTTCACGATATTTTAACTCTATAAGAATACGCCAAAGCTATATAATATTATCGATATATTAGAAAGCATGTTGAACAACAAGGACCAATTAATGAAAAGCATTCGTAATGCATGTACGCTACAACCTAAAGCCCTAGACATTAACGTTGGTGATCAGATAGAACAACTTGATCAAATTATTAACGAGGCAAACGGTCAGGAGTATTTCAATAAAACTTTTATTACCGATGGAATGGTTACTTTATTATCCAAAGGTATGTCTCGTCTTGCTGGAAAATCCAGCGATACTGTATTTCATTTAAAACAAGCAATGGGTGGTGGTAAAACTCACCTGATGGTAGGATTTGGGCTTCTTGCGAAAGACCCTGCTCTGCGTTCCTCTCTGATAGCTAATATACCTTATCAATCTAAATTTAAAACAGCCAAGGTTGCTGCATTTAATGGTAGGAATAACCCTGTTTCATATATTTGGGGGGAAATTGCAAGGCAGCTTGGAAAAGAAACATTGTTCCGTGAATATTGGGAAGCTGGCGCAAAAGCCCCCGATGAACAAGCCTGGTTGACACTTTTTGAAGGCGATGAGCCTATCTTGATTCTGCTGGATGAAATGCCTCCGTATTTTCATTATTACAGCACCCAAACCTTAGGGCAAGGTACGGTTGCGGATGTAATTACCAGAGCATTTTCAAATATGCTCACTGCTGCACAGAAAAAAAAGAATGTTTGTATTGTTGTTTCTGATTTAGATGCAGCTTATGACACGGGAGGGAGATTAATTCAGAAGGCGCTTGATGATGCAACACAGGAATTGGGTCGTGCCGAAGTATCTATTACACCCGTAAACCTGGAATCCAATGAAATCTATGAAATTCTAAGAAAGCGTTTATTCTTATCTTTACCTGATAAGGGCGAAATTGCTGATATTTCTTCGATTTATGCTGCTCGTTTAGCTGAAGCTGCAAAAGCTAAAACAATTGAGCGCAGTGCTGAATCACTTGCCAATGAAATTGAATCAACTTATCCATTTCATCCTAGCTTTAAGAGTATTGTTGCGCTCTTTAAAGAAAATGAAAAATTCAAACAAACTCGCGGTTTAATGGAGTTGGTTTCAAGACTGTTAAAATCAGTATGGGAAAGTTCTGACGATATTTACCTTATCGGCGCACAGCATTTTGACCTATCAATTAATGATGTTAGGGAAAAGCTCGCTGACATTTCTGAAATGCGCGATGTTATTGCTAAAGACCTCTGGGATTCCACTGATAGCGCCCATGCTCAACTAATTGACATTGCCAACAGCAATAATTATGCAAAGCAGGTTGGTACACTTCTATTTACGGCAAGTTTATCAACGGCTGTGAATTCGGTTAAAGGGCTTTCTGATAGTGAAATGTTTGAATGCTTAATTGATCCTAATCATCAAGCCAGTGATTTTCGTGCAGCTTCTACGGAACTGCATAAAACTGCCTGGTATCTTCATGAAACACAAGAAGGTAGAAATTATTTTGATCATCAGGAAAATCTAACGAAGAAACTACAAGGTTATGCAGAAAGAGCTCCCCAAAATAAAGTAGATGAGTTGATTAGACATCGTTTGGATGAGATGTATAAGCCCACAACTAAAGAAGCTTATGATCGAGTTCTACCATTACCTGAGATGGATGATGCAGAAGCGGCGATTAAAACCAACAGGGTACTTTTAATAATTAGCCCTGACGGCAAAACGCCACCCGATGTTGTTAGTCGGTTCTTTTCAGCATTGGTCAATAAAAATAATATTTTGGTGCTGACGGGTGAAAAATCATCTATGGCAAGCCTTGATAAGGCGGCACAACATGTTTATGCCGTTATGAAAGTAGATGATGAAATCAGCGAGTCTCATCCTCAGCGTAAAGAGCTTGATGAAAAGAAAGCTCAGTATGAACATGATTTTCAAACCACTGTATTAGCAGTATTTGATAAGCTGCTTTTTCCAGGAAGTGCTCAAGGAAAAGATATTCTTCGCTCTAAGGTGCTTGATAGCACCTACCCGTCTAATGAAGCTTATAATGGTGAAGGCCAAGTTATCAAGACCTTAACCTCTGATCCAATTAAGCTTTATACGCAGATCCCTGAAAATTTTGATGCACTTAAAGCTAGATCCGAACAGCTGTTATTTGCTTCACAAGATGAGGTGAGAAAAACCGATCTCTTGGACAAGTTAAAGCAAAAAACGCAAATGCCGTGGCTACCATCTAAAGGTTTTGATTTTTTAGCTCAGGAAGCATTTCAGCGTGGGGTATGGGAAGACCTTGGTAATGGTTATATTAGTAAAAAACCGAAACCTAAGTTGACTGAAGTGCTTGTGGTTGAGGATGGTTCACCTGATGATCAGGGTACAGTTCGGCTTAAGATTGATGTAGTTAATGCGGGTAATAGTGCAAAAATTCACTATAAGGAAGAGGGAGTGGTCACAGAAGGCAGCCCAGTTTTGTCTGATAATGTATTAATGACTAATGCTTTGCGTGTGCAGTTTTTAGCAATTGATCCTACAGGTAAAAATAAGACTGGTCAGGCTAACACATGGGAAAATAAGCTAACTATTCGTAATGATTTTAATGAGGTCTCTCGTACCGTTGAACTGCTTGTTTCGCCTAGAGGGAAAATTTGGTATACCCTTGATGGTTCAGAAGCACGTAATGGTATAGATTACGATGAGCCTATCAAAATTGGCGATGAAGCGACTACTGTTTATGTTTTTGCAGAATGTGAAGGTATTGAAATAAAGCGTAATTTTAATTTTCCTGAATCAGGTTCAAAAGAGGTACTCATAGTAAGGGAAAAGCCAGCCCAGCTTTATAGTCCTTCACCAAAGAGATTTGATAATTCGACTAAAACGTATGAAGGCTTGACTCTTGCAAAAGATAAAAACATTCAATTTGAGCAGGTTACATTAATAATTGGTACTGCCCCCAAAGTTGTTCATCTTTCATTGGGAGAAATGAAAATTGATGCCGAATTTATAGAGAAAACACTGTTACATCTACAATCACTTGTCTCACCAGAAGCACCTGTTGTTATGTCATTTAAAAAAGTGTTTACTGAGACCGGGTACGATTTGGAGCAATTTGCTAAGGCAATGGATATTGAGCTAGAAAATGACGAAGTGATTCAGGAATGAGTCAAACTGTTGGGTTTGGAGCATCGTCAGAATTTGGTAGGCATTGTTTTTATGTTGAAATTCCAGCTACCCCTCGTGAAGCGATTCTTATTTATGAAGATTATGGTTTTGATGGCGATGAAAGCCGCCGTGAAACTACTGAGTGTCGAATCGTACTTGCCCGTGAACTCTGGACGAAAATTCGGGATGATGCCCGCCGAGATTTTAATGCTCGGCTCAAGGTAAAAAAGTTAAGCACCGGCTCATGGAAAACGGGCACTATTAAACTTGATCGCTTTTTAGGCCGTGAACTCTGCATTCTAGCATGGGCAGCAGAGCATGCCTCGCCGCAAGAATGTCCTATAATTTGTCAGAAATGGTTAGCATTGCGCCCTGAAGAACGGTGGTGGTTTTATGCTAAAACTGCGTCAGAAGCCAGGCTGTCAGATCAAACGCAAAGAGGCTGGCGTAAGGCACTTTATTGTGCATTTTCAGATGGTGAGAATATTAAACTTCAGCAGAAGGTTAAGCCTAAAACTAAAAAGAAAGTTATTGAAGACGATGGATCACCATCCTTGTTTGATTTTGTTGAAAAAGGAGATATTTAATGGCACTTCAGCCTTTTGAATGGAAAGATAAACCCGCGTTGATTGAATACTTGTTTCCTGTACAGAAAATTTCAACAGAAAGTTTTAAAGAACAAATGTCTAATCAAGGAAAAACTCTAACGGCCTTAGGGAGTTATTGGAAAGGTAGGAAACCGCTGATTCTTAATAAAGCCTGTATTCTAGGTACACTTCTACCAGTGTCAGATGATAGGCTGAAAGATCTTGAGATTTTTGAGCTACTAATGGCGATGGACAAGGACTCATTGGTATTACGGATTGAGAATAAAAACAATAAGGCAAGTCGTTTTTTTCTCGAACAAGAAAAAGAAGTTGAACATAATATCTCCTATAATGAATGGGTTAGAGTAGCTTCTCGTCCCGAAGAATGTGGAGATGAGTTATATAGTCATATATGGGATAGGGTTAATACACACCTTGACACATCAGCAGAATCTTTTCCTGAACTGATGGAGCAAATGGGAATTGCTCGTTTTGGACATCGCCCTAAAGTGGCTGATGTATTTTGTGGTAGTGGGCAAATACCTTTTGAAGCTGCAAGGCTCGGTTGTGATGTTTATGCTTCTGACTTGAATCCTATTTCTTGTTTGCTTACTTGGGGAAGTTTCAATATTGTTGGAGCAAGCACCGAAAAACGTATTGAAATAGACAAGGCTCAAAATGACTTAATTCATCAGGTGCAGCTTGAGATTGGTGAGTTAGGTGTAGAAACTGATGGTAACGGTTGGCGAGCAAAAGCCTTTCTATATTGTATCGAAGCTATTTGCCCTGAGAGTGGCTGGAAAGTACCTTTAATACCCTCATTAATTATTAGCAAAGGTAAGAAGGTAGTTGCAAAACTTATCCCAATTTTTTCTGAGAAAAAATATGAGATAGAAATTGTTTATGTTAAAACGGATGTAGAAGTTTTACAGGCAAAAGTAGGAACTATACAGGGAGGGTATGTCGTACATTCCCCTGATGGAATTAACACCTACAGAGTCAGTATTAAAACTATTCGTGGTGATTATAAGGATGGAACAGAGAATAAAAATCTTTTGCGGATGTGGGAAAAAACTGATTTTACGCCGCGTGCTGATGATGTTTTTCAGGAAAGGCTTTATTGCATACAATGGATGAAAAAGAAGCCCAAAGGAGCTCAGTTTGACTATGAATTTCGTTCAATCACAGCTAATGATGTAAAGCGAGAGAAAATTGTCATTGATTATGTTGGGGCTCGTTTTAACGAGTGGCAGGAAAAGGGATATATCCCTGATATGGTAATAGAAAAAGGGTATAACACCAATCAGCCTATTCGAGAACGAGGTTGGACGTACTGGCATCATTTTTTCAATCCAAGGCAATTACTTTTAAATGGTCTATTAAGAAAAGACTCTATTTCCAGTGTATTGTGGGTTGGACTATGCCAAGCTTTTAATAGAAGTAGTAAGCTTTGTAAGTGGGATTCATCACCAGGTGTTGATGCTGTTGGCGATGTGTTTTATAACCAAGCTTTGAATACTTTGTATAATTATGGAACTCGGTCTTCAGACTATCTTGCCAATCAAGTGAAGTTAACGGGGTGTAAAAGTTATCCATTTTCAACAGTAACAACAAATGTAAACTCTGCCCCCGCCCAAAATATTGATGTTGAAAATGATATTTATATCACTGACCCGCCCTATGGTGATGCGGTTAAATATGAAGAAATAACCGAATTTTTTATTGCCTGGTTACGGAAAAATCCACCGGATGATTTTTTCAACTGGACATGGGATAGTCGCCGTACCCTAGCCATCAAAGGTGAAGATGAAGGTTTTCGGCAAGGTATGATTGCCGCTTATAGCAAAATGGCTGAAAAAATGCCTGATAATGGAATTCAGGTATTAATGTTCACCCATCAAAGCGGTTCTATCTGGGCAGATATGACCAGTATTATCTGGGCAAGTGGCTTGCAAGTTACTGCTTCTTGGTATGTGGTGACAGAAACCGACTCAGCATTACGTCAAGGTTCTAATGTCAAAGGTACTATTATTCTTATTCTGCGTAAACGTCATCAACAGTTAGAAGCATTTCGAGATGACTTAGGCTGGGAGATTGAGGGGGCTGTAAAAGAACATGTTGAATCATTAATAGGACTGGATAAAAGTATTCGAGCACAAGGCTCAGAAGGTCTTTATACCGATGCTGACCTGCAAATGGCTGGGTATGCCGCTGCGCTAAAAGTGCTTACAGCCTATTCAGTGATTGATGGTAAAAATATGGTGACAGAAGCAGAGATACCTCGTCAAAAAGGTAAAAAAACGTTTGTTGATGATCTCATCGACTTTGCTGTTGAAACCGCAGTGCAATTTTTAGTACCTGTGGGATTTGAAAAAACTGAATGGCAACAGCTTACAGCTGTAGAACGTTTTTATCTGAAAATGGCAGAAATGGAACATCAAGGTCTAAAAACGCTGGATAATTATCAAAACTTTGCCAAAGCCTTTAAAGTACATCATTTTGATCAATTAGTGAGCGCAACTTCAAAAGCCAATTCAGCTAAGCTTAAACTGGCAACTGAGTTTAAAGGCACTTTGATGTCAGGTGAAGCAGAAATCGTTAATACACCGCTAAGAGCTTTGTTGTACGCGATGTACGAAGTAAATAGAGAGTTTGAAATAGAAGATGTGTTATTGCATCTAATGGAAAACTGCCCTAACTATTTAGCCAATAAAAAAATACTGGCAAAAATGGCAGATTACCTGGCAGAAAAGCGAGAAACTTTAAAATCAAGTAAATCATTTCAGCCTGATAAGGATGCGAGTGCTGCACGAATTATGGCAGAGGCGATTCGTAACCAACGATTGTAAGTGGTTGTTTATGTTTTTCACTTAAACCATCAAAAGCAAGGATGTAATTTATGACTTTACGCCGTTTTTCTTCCAGAACTGAGCGACTAGATTCTGAATTTTTAGCAAAATCACTGTCAGGTGCAAGTAAGTATTTTCGTATTGCCGGATATTTCCGTAGTTCTATTTTTGAGCTGGTCGGTGAAGAAATAGCTAATATTCCTGAAGTCAAAATTATCTGTAATTCTGAATTGGATTTGGCTGATTTTCAGGTAGCAACCAGCCGCAATACTGCACTTAAAGAGCGTTGGAATGAGGTTGATGTCGAGTCGGAAGCTCTGCTAAAAAAAGAGCGTTATCGAATGCTTGATCAACTACTTGAGCAAGGAAATGTTGAAATTCGAGTCGTCCCTAAAGAAAGACTTTTCCTTCATGGTAAAGCTGGATCAATTCATTATCTTGATGGTAGCCGAAAATCTTTTGTAGGTTCGGTGAACGATTCTAAAAGTGCTTTTGCTCACAACTATGAACTGGTCTGGCAAGATGATGATAAAGCTAGTGCCGATTGGGTCGAGCAAGAATTTTGGGCTTTGTGGGGTGAAGGTGTTCCACTTCCAGACACTATTTTGGCAGAAATTCATCGTGTTGCTACTCGCCGTGAAGTTTCTGTAGAAGTTCTTAGGCCTGATGAAATTCCCGCAGCTGCAATGGCAGAAGCACCGATTTATCGTGGAGGAGAACAATTACAACCTTGGCAGCGCTCTTTTGTTGCCATGTTTCTACAACATAGAGAAACGTATGGTAAAGCTCGTTTGCTACTTGCTGATGAAGTGGGTGTTGGGAAAACTTTATCGATGGCTGCGAGTGCCTTAGTAAGTGCATTGCTTGATGATGGTTCAGTTATGATTTTAGTTCCCTCAACACTGACTATTCAATGGCAAATTGAAATGCAAGATAAATTGGGTATACCCAGTGCGGTATGGTCATCTCAGAAAAAAGTCTGGCTAGGAACTGAAGGACAAGCTCTCTCACCTCGTGGTGAATCCGCTTCAATAAAAAAGTGTCCTTATCGCATTGCCATTGTCTCGACTGGTTTAATTATGCATCAATGCGAAAAAGGTGAGTTTGTTAAAGAAGCCGGGATGTTATTAAGAAATCGCTTTGCTTGCGTTATTCTTGATGAAGCCCATAAAGCACGAGTTAAAGGTGGCGTGGGTAAAAACGCTGATCAGCCAAATAATTTATTGGCGTTTATGCGTGAAATGGGCAAAAGAACAAGGCATTTAATTCTTGGAACAGCAACGCCTATTCAAACCAACGTTAATGAGCTTTGGGAGTTGTTGGGAATTCTTAATAGTGATGCTGAATTTGTATTAGGGGATGCACTTTCCTTATGGCGAAACCAGGAACGCGCTACGGAAATGGTAACTGGTAGAACAAGGCCTGCTAGTGAAGCTGATGTTTGGGAATGGATTAGGAATCCGTTTCCTCCAAGTAGTGAGCATCATACAATTCAAACAATACGCGACAATTTGCATATTAAAGCAGATGATTTTATTTGCTCACATCAATTTGATAATCTTGACTATCTTGTGCAGCAAATGTGGCTTTCTGAGTTTCTTACTCCTGAATTCTTTCAACAAAACAACCCTGTTCTTAGACACACAGTTTTACGCAAACGTAAACAGCTTGAGGATGATGGTTTACTCGAAAAAATAGGCGTTAATACGCACCCGATTCTTGGTAAAAGTCACCTTTATAAGTCTCGCTTTATTGGATTGGGTATTCCAACGAATACACCCTTTGAAGTGGCTTATGGTAAAGCGGAAGAGTTTAGTAAACTGCTTCAAACCCGAACTAAAGCGGGAGGTTTTATGAAGTCACTGATGTTACAACGTATTTGTTCAAGTTTTGAGTCAGGACGTAAAACTGCACAAAGAATGCTGCAACATACCCTATCTAATGAAGATGAAGATAATGTTGAAACCGTGGAGCATATACTTTCGCAAATGACACCCGATGAAGTTGATTGCCTGCGTGATATTGTAACTCAACTTTCCCGTCCTGAGGCGGTTGATTCAAAGTTGGATACCATAAAATGGTTTCTGACTGAATTCCAAAGTGATGGAAAAACCTGGCTTGAGCATGGATGTATTATTTTTAGCCAATATTACGACACAGTTGAATGGATAGCTAAAGAACTGGCAAAAGTGCTTGAGGGAGAAGTTGTCGGGGTTTATGCAGGAATGGGGAAAAGTGGGATTTTTTTAGGAGAGCAATTTAATTCAGTGGAACGTGAATCTATCAAAGCAGCTGTACGCACCCGTGAAATTCGTTTGGTTGTTGCTACTGATGCTGCTTGCGAAGGTTTAAATCTACAGGCCTTAGGCACTCTTATAAATATAGATTTACCCTGGAACCCCTCACGATTAGAACAGCGATTGGGTCGTATCAAGAGATTTGGTCAAGCACGCTCATATGTTGATATGCTTAATCTGGTATACAGTGAAACACAAGATGAAAAAGTTTATAGTGTTTTGTCTGAGCGTCTTAAAGATACCTACGATATTTTTGGCAGTTTGCCCGACACCATTGAGGATGACTGGATTCAGAATGAGGAAGAACTAGAAAACCGTATGGATGAGTATATTCATGAACGTAAAAGAGCTCAAAATGCATTTTCTTTGAAATACAGAAGTAGTGTTGAAGAGGATGCTAACTTATGGGAACGCTGCGCTACTGTGCTTTCTAGGCGAGATATAGTAAGCATTTTAAGTAAACCCTGGTGAATAGTAAATATTTTTATGCTTCCAATATGAAATCTAAAAGCCCTGTTTGCCGTTTAAGTGCTTTAGGCATTTCCTGAACAATTCGTTTTGCTTCGTCTATACAGCCGATAAATATGACTTTCTTCTGGGCTCTAGTCATTGCTGTATAGAGCATGCTGCGATCCAAATTGCGGGATTTGTACACGGGTATAATGACTGTATCCCACTGGCTACCTTGTGCTTTATGCACAGTAATGCTGTAAGCTAAAATAACATCATCAACCATATCTTCTGAAAGAGGTCTAACTATGCCATCATCCCATTCAATATCGGCGTATGCAATGCCTATACTATCTCCCTTATCATTAAACTGTTCTTTTGGCTCCGTATAAACGTTCAAAACTTTTCCTGGCGAACCATTTTGTAATTCTTTATCCCAATGATTTTTGATACAAATCACGGGCTCGCCCTCTCTAATTGACAACACTTCAAGTTGATTAAATTCACGATTTAGAACTTTAATCTGCTGGGCATTATTTGCAAATCTTTCTTGGCAAAATTTATTAGTATGTTTTGTGCCGAAAAATTTACCCGATTTAATTGGCTCTAATATTTGAACATCTGTTTTTTCTTTAAGAAACTTAGTGTAAAGCGATAGAGTTTCTTCATTAAGTTCTGAACTTAAACAAGGGATAAAACAAATATCCTTGGATAAGTTGTTTGATAATTCTGGCCATCTACCTTCTCTTATTGATGTAGCCGCTTTGGCAATTGAACCTCCGTGTCGGTTAACAATTTTTAACTCTGTTTTTGGAACCTCCTTAGCATCAAGAAGACAATGTAGTACCAAGCCTGCCCCTATTGGAGGTAGCTGACAAGGATCACCCACAAGTACAATTTTTGTTTTTGGCGGTATAAGTTTTAAAATTCGATACATTGTTCCCACATTTATCATGCTTGCTTCATCAATAACAACTACGGTATTTTCATTAAAAAAAGATGTTTTAACCCTGTGCAAGAATCCAGCAATGGTTGTCGCTTTTCTATCTGTTGCTTCGATCATTCTTTTAGCTGCTCTACCCGATAGTGCCATTTGATAAATAGTAATTCCTAATTTATCGTAGACTTGGTAGAGGGCTTTTAATACGGCTGTTTTTCCTGTCCCTGCACCGCCAGTAATAATAGCGAAGGAATTTGATGTTGTTAGAGTTACTGCTAATCGCTGCTCGGCATTTAATGAAAAACCAGATTTTTCTTCAAAATTGTTTAATTGTTGATTAATGAAACCTGTATTACGAGTATTTTTCTCTTCTTGAATTCGGTTAGTTACCTCTTTAGCTATTGTCTTTTCCATGATGTAAGGGCCTAAGCCGTGCAGGACCAGATCGGCACCATTATCACGGATAACAAAACAGCCTTTACCAAGGCCTTCTTTTAAAGCTTTTTGAATGATTATCGTCCAGTTGTGATCATTGGTTTTTAATAGCCTTTGCAATGCACTAAGCATTGACTTTAGTGGGACTGCGGTATCACCGCTAGAAAAACGACAATATAATATTTCTTCAATAGCACCTTGTAAACGGCGGGGGTCGTCTTGTTTTATTCCAAATATATCAGTTGCTATCGTATCAACAGCTTTCCAACTACCATGAAAGCTCAGTAGACGATAAGGATCTTTTTCTATCTTTGCAGAGGTTTCTCTTCCATAAAAAGCTAATAGTTTTTTTCCAATAGCTACAGTAATTCCATTTTGCACAAACCATTGCAGTGTTTTTGTGTTGCCATATTGTTGCCAAGCATCAATTATATGGTGTGCTACTTTAGTTGAAATGACTTGGCTGAGTTTTGAAATATCTGCATTATCTAAAATAATATAAAGATCATCCCCAAACCTTTCCCATAGCTGACGCGCTTTTACTTCGCCAACACCTTGAAAAGCTCTGTTCTCAGTAATTAGCCTAACAATATGCTCTCCACTAGGTCGGATGAGCTGCATTTGTTGAGGTATTATTTGTAATTCCCTCAGGCTATATCCATTTACTTCATTAATATAAACTTCACTTTCGCCAGATACCTCCCACCACTGGCCTTTTTCAATCAGTATTCCATTAATTAAGGCATAAGGGGCTTTAATAACAATTATTTCTTTTGCATCATTGATATTTCCTTGGCAATCAACAGCTACACCACTAAAAATTGCCCCACCATAACCTTGTGGATTTTGGCAGCGAATAGATTGAACGCGTACTGTTTTATTGACTAGAGAGGGTTTGCTAATCATCTTGGCATCCTGCCACTCTCTGAAATTGCTTCATCTAATAAGGCATATTTCTTAAGCATTTTTTTTAGATGATCATTCTCAGCACGTAGAGCTGTTGTTTCTTGTTCTAACCTTAGTAATCGAGCAGAATTATTGTGTTTTTTTGATGTATAAATATCCCGTTCTGGAAGTTTATTTGGATTTTTATGTTCTATAATTTCTGGAAGTACCCCTTGTTTTCTTAGGTTGTCTTCAAGAGCTTCTAATGCTAGTTTAATATTGGGATTCTGCCTTAATGCGGAATCACAGAAACTGCATTCTACTGCTATTTCTTTACGGCATAGCTGGCCACGATGTAGCATCTGTTTAAAATCATCATTTGTTTTACCGCTCATCCAAGTAAGAAACTTTTGATAATTTTCTGATCCTGATTGTTGACCACTAAGCATTTTATAACTCCATTTTTTAATTAAAGCCCCAGTTTTTTACGAGTCTGAAAGGACATTCTTGAAATGGCATCTGTAACCTGATCACTTGCATTATTTTTCTGTAACTGAGTTAAAGCATCTTTATAAAATTTATATTTTTCGTACACTTCCGCTTTCGGTTTTTCTCTCACACCTTCAGATTTGGCTTCTAGGCGTTTTGTTTTTTTCTCCTCTAATTCATCATTCACTTTATCCAAAAAGGATTTAAGCTCTTCGGCGTAAGTTGATAAATAAAACAACACTTGAGGAGTAACCTCTACTATTTTTGCAACTTTTGACTTTTCAACCTGATATGATTTTTTAGTGCGAAAGGCCCTAGACCTTTTATTTTTTAGTATATATTCAAGCTTTTCTATTTTGATTGAATTAATGGCATTAAAGGCTTGAAGACTAGCATTTGTTTCAGATACCCAATCAGGTAGGCTTCTATTCAAAATATCCTGTTGAGGAACTTTTTCCTCATCATCTAAAAATTCAAAACTCATATTGCTATATTTGCTGCTAAAGCAGACTGTAGGTGGTTAATATATTTTGCATTATCTGAATTATTACTATTCTTATCCATTGTCTGTAAAACTTTTATTGCATTGGTAACAGTACGCACTGCAAGCGCTTTAAATGCTTTAGGTGTATGTTGGTTTTTAAGTGAATTAACATGATTTTCTATAGAGATCATAATTCCCTTTACATGACCTTTTTCAATGTAATTGTTCATACACCCTAAGCATAAATCGGGACTGGAATTTTGCCTCTGAGGTTCACCTTCGATAGCACACTTTGTCCTATGCTTATTTCGGCGTTTCAATAAGCAATATCCCCAGCTGTTTGACTTAATATCTTCAATTTCCAGCGTTGCATATTCCTCAATTTGTTTGTCTAACTCATCAAGTGTCGTCACAACAATATTACTGGTAACTCTTTGAAGGTACTTTTCCATTTGTCCCGAATAGCAATGTCCTTTAGAGCCACGGGATAAAATATGATTGCGAATTAAAGAATGAATAACTTGTCGTTTGGCCATTTCAAACAGTGGCGTATTCATTTTATTACGAAGGTAATTCATAAACATACCATGAGTAATATGCTTAAAATTGCTCCGAATAAACCATCCTACATCGCCTGAGAATCGCCTTAAAACAGCTTCAGCCCATATATGACGAAATGCGTGAGGTGTTGGATAAGCGCAATTTGATCTAATTTCATTAAAAATTAATATACATAAACTCCTAGTAACATCATCTTTTGATGATATTTTTAACTCCTCATGCAGATATCTTTTAGTTTCTTGAGTGAGAAATTCATTCCAAATAGCAGCCTTTTCTTCTGACATATTTTTAGTTAAATATGAAAAAACATCTTTAGATCTTACTTTTTTTGTTGCTTCGATACGAGATAACTCAGCAGTAACTTTATCCATTACATAGCGTAATTGTTTAGTCTGATGATTATCAGGGTATTTTCCAATTAACAGCTTGAGATCTTCTTTTTCTTGGTCAGTTAATACAGAACCAGTACGATGAAGCAATCTATCAAGTTGACGTAAATCTGAAAAACCTTGGTAATGAATCACAAAATTTGACCATAATTTTGAAACTCTTGTAATTACCGGATTACTCGAAACAGTAGGGTCTTTCATACTGTTATTGACAGAATACAAACAAGGGTCTGAATCATTTTGAGCTACCAACTGATGTAATTGTTTGGCAACCCCATAAGCAGGGAATATAATCTCACGATCTAATTCTATTTCTCCATTAGTTTTTGGTACGACCCAGTTGACATGAAAACGCAATGGATGATAAACACCATCAAGAATATCCCTATTTCGAGTAACTAAAATATTCTTAAGTGAAAAGCCATATTCACTTTCCCTCCAACTGGTTAAAGACACAAAATAAGTTGTTCCAGCAGCTTGAACTGCTCGTAAAAACACTTGAACTTCAAAAAGAGAAGAAGAACGCTCAATACCAATATTTTTATAAAATAACGAAGTTATATTAGGAACAGAAACCATCTTTGAAAGCTTTAACAATACCTGGTCACAAGCACTGTGAAATTCATCTACACTTATTTTTTCAGTTAACGAAAAATCACTAAGAACCGATGAAAGACTTAATAAACTATCTTCTTGGTCGTTAATGTACATTAACGACAGCAATAATTCTTTGACATCGGGAGAATCGACTAAGTGAAGTTCATTTGCTAATAATGCAATCCCTCTCCCATATCGCAATGTGTGCGCTGCATATGCCGACTTATAATTCTGTTGAAATGTTTTTAAAGTAAGGTGAAAAATATTTTTTACTTTATTAGGACTAATTTTAAAAGCATTTCTTTTGCTATCTCTACTAGAAGTCAGAATTTTATTTAAATTGTGCCCCGATAAAACTTTATTTATTGTAACTTTACCAATTTCATTTCCTTTACTTAAACCAACCTGCTTCAATACCTTTACAGTGTCAGATTGAGTCTGTTTAATGGCAATAGCAACCAAATAATTTTTATCAAAAAAGTCCGCCAAATATTCAACGTAGTATCGCCCAATATCTAGTGTTAAAAAGTTAAAGCTTCCGCCAGCTTTATAATCAGTTAACGTTAGTCCATCAGCAAGTACGGGGATTAATTTCTTCAAAACATTGTCTCTAAATGGCTTAGATGTCGATTCAAGTAAAAATCCTCCTAGACCCAGTGAATTTACAGTTCGACAAATCAATTCAAAATTAAACAACGTAAAAACTGTTGCATAAGCAAGAGGAGTGTACCGGCGAGTGATACCATCAATATTGACATCATTCATCATTAGAAACTCAAAATAATCCTCAAACTTACTATGGGTAACGATTACCTGCTGGCTCTGTTTTAGATAAGCAAATGTCTTAAGTAAGAAGTTAAAAAAGTTTTTAAATTTATTAACTGATGTCTTTCCTTCACTGTGAAAAATAAAAACTAATTTTGCTAACATTTTGGGCGTTATTATCATGCTCTGAGTGTTAACTTCATCAAAAAAACGAAAACATTCAGAATCGAATATTCTAAAATCTAATGTGATTTTTGTATCGTTATTAGAAGTTTGATCAATGAATACCCATTTATCTTCATCAAGAATATTGTTTGGGCCACTTCCTATCAGCAATTGTAATTTCCCAGTTAAGTTTTCTCTATCAAAACTTGGTTCAGAATGAGTAGAGTTTACTTTTATTCGTTTTGATCGCATTTTTATCCTATAAGTTGAGCATCAAATAATGATGGAAAGTGTTGAGCAGATTTTTTATATATTTTTTCCCCTTCTTTAATATTCTTTTTTGACAGCTTGGATGCAAGTAACTCTGCCATCCATTCAGCTGTCGGCAGCATTGTTTTCTCAACAAATTCAAGATTTTCTGTTAATAACCGTTTATATTTTTCTTCGGCCTGTGCAATAAAATGAATAAAAATGCAAACTGTCTCTACCGAATCAATAACTAAAAGAGTATCCGTTAAATAATTATGGTTTTGGGGGCTCTCTTCAACAATACCTATTTCATTAACTTTCCCATCAGTTGATGTAATAATTTCTGTCCGTAATTGCATATCTTTTGTATGCTTAATTACGTTATCCATCGATGGCCTGAATACGTTATCCGCTATATCCAACATAACTAATCGAGTTATACGGCCATGTTGGTTCACCCATTCTTTATTTTCTTGTGTCAGGTATGAAGTTTTCTCAGTATTATTCGTATGAGAGTTTGTATTTACTAAATGACCATCTCTATAGTTATCTGTTTTGGAGTGTACTGCTGTATTTTTAATCGAATTTAAACTAAACCAATATGTTGATACAGGGTTTTTACTTAGTGTTAGGTAATCGCTGCTTTTCAGCTCCTTGTTATTAGATCGCCATTTACTATAAACTTGTCCATGATTTTTAAGCAGTGCAGTGATAGTCGTAATAAAAATGGGAGTATATTGCCTCTGCTGTAATTCTGTTTTAATAATCGAATTAACCCTAACTCCACTCCATAGGGAGAAAATTCGTCCATATAAGGAATCCTCGCTGCAATTAACTGTTTCAGGTAGCTTCTCAATTAGATTATTATCTGGCAGTGGGCAGGACTTACGCTTTTGAATAAATGATAATATTGCTTTACCTTCTATTTGCCTTGTTGAGACAGTATCCGTTTCCCTAAACGTTCTTGCTCTTCCTTTATAATAATCACACAACAAATGAGTCACAGCCCCGCTGTTATTTAGCATAAATCGGAAGTCATTTTCGGTTATTTTAAAAATATCTGATTGCGGTATGGTCAACCAAGCACAAAGAAATGAAAACAAAATATTTTCTACCTTTGTAACTGGAATAGGAACGGCGCTTTGTTTTTTGTTATTACGCCATTGATATTCTGCTCTTTGAGCAATTAACTGGACATTTTGTTCGTCAAAAAAAACAGGAGTTCTACAAGTCAAACCTCTTGCTGAATCAAATTTTCCCGAAGCTCTATATGGGATAGGTTCACCATTAATTAAGAACTGTTTAACAAGTGATTTATAGCGAGGTATAACAATGTCATTAAATAGCAATTCAGACATTTCATCTGCAAACCCATCATTTGAACAACGACAAATGAGCGTAAGAAGCAAAGCACCCGTTTTAGAAACATTAGTAATTTTTTTCGAGGACTTGTTTTTCAATTTCAAATCTTCCACGCAAATTTTATGCTCAATAAAATATGTCTCTAGTTCTGTATGTGTTTTTTGTAAGATACTTAATGTCGAAGCAATAGTTACGATAAAAGAGTTCATTAATCGCTTAGGACTTTCGAGCCGATTAAATGTTTCATCACCAACTATAGGGCGTAACCATTGGCATTCACCAAAAAAAGCAGTTAAAGTTTGTTGTTTATGTTCGTCATTATAAGAAACAGTTGTGCCTTTTATTAAGGTCGACAAATAGCTTTTTTCATTATCATCAAGTGAAGCTATTGAAATAGCTAATTCAAGCATCTTTAATACAACGTTTAGCAACGATGACTTAAGTTTTAACTCATTTAACCTATATACCTCAAAACTCTTTAAAATTTTATATCTATTTAACTCTGTAGCCTCATGTTGGTTAAGCCACGGAATAAAGGCAATAATCCCATTACTAAAAGTTTCCAGCTTTGTTTTATAATATTTCTCAGGGTTAGCCTGTACATCAAAATATGCTTGAGCCAAAGCATTAAAAATTAATTGAGCATATTTATTATCATTTTTACAGTCATAATGATAACCCTGCCTATACAGTGGGGAAATTACGATTCGTAAATGATTAAATGGGGCTAAAAAGACAGGGTTTTCTTTTTCTGGTATTAATGCATCAAAAGCTTTACTTAGTGAGTCATTATCATCCTTTGTTTTCGTTTTATCAGACATAATAACCTTCGACAGACATCATTTCCTTATGCAAACGTATATACCTATAAGTCACAAGTTTCAATGTATTTGGGTTATCAATTTTATGTCCAAGACGAATAGCAACTTCAATAATTGCAGGATGATTACATCCAATATTTATTGCAGGTTCACCGTTAAGTTTTGAATGAAATAAATCTGTGGCGAAAGAGTGGCGAAGGTCTTGATATGAGTTATCATGCCCAATTGACAAAATACCTTTTTTTAATACACTAAAGCGGTTCGTAGCTGTATCATTTTTTATTGGCTGCCCTCGTGTTTGATTATCAATTTTTACAAAGAATTTATCATGGTTTAACCCCTCGTTATTCATAATTTCAGCCCTTTCAGTCAAATAATATTCAAGCATCCGTTCTAACAATCGCCGATTAAAATAAATTTTTCTCGAACCACCACCTTTTGTGTAAATTCCTGCTAGAAAATACACAAAAACCTGTTGGGATTTATTGCTTTTTAATTGATTAAATAAAGAAATTAAACCAAGCTGCCGAACCTTGTTGTATGTAAAATCATTTAACAATAAGCCACAGTTTTCTTTGGATCGGAGGCCAACTAGAAAGCCCATGCACATTAATAATTCGTCACGTATTAATAAACAATTTTTTAAGAGCTTAAAACGTCCATCAGTGCTGATATATTTTACTGCTTGTTTACGCCTAGTATTTTTTTCGGCTCTTTCCTTATTAGCGGGTTGTAAAAAAATATCAACCATTAAGCTCAGATTGCTATAAGCAAGCCAGTTGTAATAAGCATTTAGTGCAGAAATAGTCGAAGTAACACTAGAAGTTCCAGCTCCATGAGCTAGGACAAGAACATCATTAACATAATAATTAATAACCTTTTGGGTGACTACTTCATTTAAATGAACGCTAACGGTATTAGTCTGTTTTTTAACAGTGTCTTCAATAAACTGTAAATATTTGAGCAAATAATTCAGGTATAAATCAACGGTACCTTCCGTGATATAGGATTTAACCAATTCACGTCCTACCTCCCCCGAAGAATCAATTAGGTTCTTTCTGATAAAAACGACCTGTTTCAATCTTAAGAATAATGAAAATAAGGTCGGTAGTATTACAAGATTACCTTCATTACAAAAAAACACATCTAGTTTTTTGATAATACCTGCATCACATTTAAAACCTTTAATTACTATTTTTTTCATTGACCATCCAAATTAATCTGACAGTCACAGTATAATATGAAACACGCACAAAACACAATAACCACTTGTTTTATATGATGTTTTCTATGTGCCGCGACTACATTCTTATCACATTTTCACCTCATATTATTAAAAATAATATCAATAAAAAATTTAAAACCTGTGTTAGAAAAAGAAAATGGTTTCTGGCCGATGAATATAACTAATACAAGCACCATTAGAAATTAATGACATGCTTGGGTCAGGAATAAAATTACAATTAATGTTAGAGTGTAAAATAAATGAATCAGTGTAATAACTTATCGTTTTGTGCAAAGACAAACACAGAAAAACGCCGAAATTCAAAGTAGAGAAATAAATTGGAACGAACAAAAATTGCAGTCTTTGTTGATGTAGAAAACCTTACTCAATGGATTAAATATGGAGGTCCTGAAGAACTATTATCTGAATTAAGTTCCATTGGTCAAATAATTGTTAGAAGAGCTTATGGAAATTGGGCTAATCAAAACCTCCAATCATTTCAAGGAGAATTAAATAGACAAGGGTTTGAGTTAATACATAATTTTCATCCAGTAAGTGGAAAAAACTCGTCTGACATACAATTAACCATTGATGTTATAGAGCATGCGCTACGACTCACAGATGTTGAATGGTTCGTTCTTGCAACAGGCGACTCAGACTTTTCACCATTATTTAGAAGACTACGGGAAATGGGGAAAGAAGTTATCGGCACGGGCCCCAGATCGCCTTTAAGTGAAAGCGTTAAAACCTCCTGTTCTAAATTTATTTATACTGACAAAGTAGAGCCTATTAGTAAGGAAGTATTAAATTCATCCTTAGATGATGCAATTGATTTAGCAGAAAAGGCATTAAAAACATTTGATGCTCCTGTTTTATGCTCCATCTTAAAGCAAAGTATGACAAATATGGACAGTGCGTTTGATGAAAAAATATTTGGATTCAAATCATTTACAGATTTCTTGAAAAGCATTGAATTTATAAACCTTACATTCGATACCAAACAAAAAATCCACAATGTATCATTGGCATCAAAAAGTGAGGTAATCGTTCCTACAAATTATGTAAAAAATAAGAATCAGAGTCTTTCTACAGAAAGCCTTTACCGTGGTTTATTAAGAAAGAAGGGATGGCGATCTATTCCAAAAAACATACTAATTGAAGTTTATAGTAATCTAGTAAACCTAGAGCCACTAACCAGAAATGAAATAGCAGAAACTGTAATGCAACAATGCAATGGAACAGTTTCAGCAACAAATATAAGGAAAGCAATATCAATTTTTATGAAGGCAAGTCTTTTCAAATTATCTGAACAAAATAATGATGAAGGCACAGATAAAAAATGGACAATAATACAAAAAAGCAATTATCTTTTGGATGTAGATAAAGCGATTTTAGAAAGATTAGTTAGCTCTATTGAAGAAAATAAATCAAAATTATACTGGAGTGTCATTTTGAAAGTTTTGTATTCTAGTTATGGAGAAAAAGAGCTTAAGGTATTTTTAACTAAAATTCAGAGGGAAGAGGCTAAATCCGAACAAGCTATAGATTTTGAATCGGTGAAATAAAACACAATAATTTTTTGTAGGAAAACTAATTACACACATTAAGAACCCATACCATTTTTGTCTATTTGATACAGGGCTGCATTTAGCACTAGCAGATGGCCTACAAAAGGCGGGACATGCGGTGACATTAGCCGTTACCAGTCTTGATAACCGTAGTTATGCTGAGGACTGTGCATCATTCAATATTAACTATCAACAGATTCCAGATCGTATAGATTTTGATCTTGAAGCCTTTGCCCAGAAAACTTTTCAGATGAATACTCAGCAATGGTTAGAGGCCCTACTTGATATTGCTTTCTTTCCCTATGAAACGACTATTTACAAAGCATCTAAACAATTAGCTGAAAATAATGATTTAGTCATAGGTCATCATTTTCTTTATCCTCTTAAAATTGCAGCCATTAAACAAAACAAACCCTTTTATAGTGTTACTTTCTGTCATACGGTTATTCCATCTACCGGTCAGCCACCGTTTAGGTTCCCTAACCTTGGTAAACATATTAACCCTCTGCAATGGCATTTACTGGATTATGGTTTTGATTTCTTTTTAAAAAACAAACTCACCAACCTTTGGAACAAAGAAGGCTTACCCAAAATCAAACATGTTTTATCGCAATTATTATGTTCTGATCAATTAAATCTGGTCGCTGTTGATCCAGTATTCTGCCCAACACAAAATGAATGGCCAGCAAAACATCATGCCTGTGGCTTTCTTAATTTAAACACAGAAAATGACGACTGGCATATTGATAAAGATTTACAACACTTTCTAGACTTAGGCCCTGCCCCTGTCTATATGACGCTTGGCAGCCTACAACAAGCCGTACCTGAATGGAGTATGGATTTATTTATCAAGGCAACTCAGCTGTCTGGTTGCCGTGCCATTATCCAGACCAGCTCAGAAAGCTACCCCGCAAACACTCAGCAAGAGAATATCTTCTTTATTGGCAGGCATCCTCATCAGGCTTTATTTAAACACTGCTCAATCATTGTTCATCATGGCGGCGCTGGCACTACGCATTCGGCATCACTAAGCGGTCGACCTTCCATTGTTATCCCCTTTATGGATGAACAACTGTTTTGGGCCTGTACTTTAGAACAACTTGGCTTGGCACCTAAGCCACTACCAGCAAAAAAGGCTAACGAGAAACAATTAGCTTCACGTTTAAATACCGTCCTTAATGATTCTGCTTACCAAACAAAAGCAAGAAAAATAGGGCCAATCATTTGTGCAAGTCAAGGCACCGACAATGCCGTGGATTTGATTCAGACATCCTTTAAATCTTCTCCTAAGCAACATCATTAGACTCAAAATTTGGTAATATTATGAATTGGATTATGTTATTAATTGTATTGTTTGTTTTTATTATTATTTGGCAAAAAAAATTAAAACGCAAACAACAACTTAAATATATTGAAACCTATTTTTTCCATAAAGGCATTAGAAATAAAATTTCATTAAAACATCCTCAATTATCTGATCAACAATTAGACTTGGTATTTGATGCATTAAAAGATTATTTTCAAATATGCCTTATCGCAAATAAAAAATGGTCGCCATGCCATCTCAAATTGTTGATGATGCCTGGCATGAATTTATCTTATCAACTCGTTTTTATTCTATTTTTTGTAAAAAAGCATTAGGTCGTTTTCTACACCATACCCCAACAGAGGCAATGAGCTCTCCAACGTCTGCTCAACAAGGAATTAAACGGGCATGGCGACTTGCCTGTAATAAAGAAGGTATTAATCCCAAACACCCCATTACACTGCCCTTACTTTTTGCCATTGATGGTTTGTTAAATATAGAAAATGGCTTTTCTTATCAATTGAATTGTATGGATGCAAACAATAAAGGCAATGACAACGGCTATTGTGCTAGTCATATTGGCTGTTCATCAGGTTGTTCAGGTGATTCAGGAAGTGACTCATCAGACGGATCTGGAAGTTCTTTTTTTGGTGATAGTGACAGCGGTGGGAGTGATTGTGGCGGTGGGGGTTGTGGAGGAGACTAAAGATCAATCAGAAGAATTATTGAACCTAAATTAATGAATGATCAGGCATGAAACTTATGCCAAGGCTGATTTTGAACAAGCTGATAAATTATTTATTGATACTTTCAAGCTATTATTGTGATGTGTTGATCTCTCAATCACTTTTCAGTGACACAAAATCATACAGTTTTTTGCTTCATTTCATTCGCTCGTACATACTTGATAGCGCTCCGCAAGATAGTCACATTAACCTAATAAAGCTCTAAACTCCATTGCTGGCACAGGTTTACTGAAGTAGTAACCTTGTACATATTCACATTGGTATTTTTGTAATATTTGTAACTGTTCTTTAGTTTCAACCCCCTCGGCAATAACGGATAAACCCAGGTTTTTAGAAATTGTAATAATAGAGGTGACTAAGGCTTCATCGCTTTTATCTTGGGTAATATCCTGAATAAAGGATCTATCAATTTTTACGGTTGCAACGGGTAGGTTTTTTAAATAGCTTAGAGATGAGTAGCCAGTGCCAAAGTCATCCAATGAAAAACTAACCCCCTCCTTGATCAACTCCTCCATTTTTGAAACAGATTTTTTGACATCATTGATCAAGCTATATTCGGTGATTTCAATATCAATACAGTGAGCGGGGACATTAATTTTATCTATTAAATTAACAACAGATTTTACAAAATTCTCATCCTGAAACTGCCGATTACTGATATTGATACTGAGTCGGTGTTGTTGCTTCCATAATCCCTCTCTAATCCAAATAGCCAGTTGTTTTAAACTTTCTTCTAACACCCAAGTACCCACATCCATGATGAGTCCAGATGATTCAAGAATATCTAGAAAGTAGCCAGGAGCCATAATTCCATTGGCAGGGTCATTCCAACGTAATAAGACCTCTGCTCCATGAAGCATACCTGTTGACGCTTCATTTTTGGGTTGAAAATAAAGTATGAATTCAGCGTTGTTATAAGCCCTTCTTAATTTGTGTTCAAGGTCTAATTGACGGTGAACCTGAATACTCATATCTTTATGAAAGACTTCAAACTGGTTTTTTCCCGCTTTTTTTGCTTCGAACATGGCTGTATCTGCAAAACGAAGCAATTCATGACTGCTATCTGCTCCCGCCGAAAACATTGATATCCCGATACTGGCAGTTAAATTGAATGTCATATGTTCAACAAAAATATCTTGAGTAATAAATTCATTCAGTTTTTTTGTTACTTTGCGAGCCTGGTTAAGTGCTTCTAATGAATTAGAACTAAGTCCTGTAAGAATTACAACAAATTCATCGCCTCCAAGTCGGGCAAGTGTATCTTCACCACGAATTTCAGTTTGCAAACGTTGAGCTATTTTGATTAAAACTAAATCGCCTGTTGGATGACCAAGAGAGTCATTTACATTTTTAAAATTATCAAGGTCAATATATAACAAGGCACTATGTACCTTATTGCGTTGGACTCTATCAATCTCATGATCCAGTCGTTTTAATAACTCGTTTCGATTCGCCAAGCCTGTTAAGGTATCGTAATAGGCGAGATATTTTATAGTTTCTTCTGCAGAACGTAGCGAACGGATATCCTTTGCAACAGTTGAAAAGAAATCTATTTCACCTTGAGATGATTTGTGAGTGATTAAGACTTGAGAGGTTAATATTTTTTCATTTGATTTTGAAATAAACGTTGTTTCTTTTTTCCACATGCCATGTTTAATTGCATAGGGTATGCCTTCTGACATAATCAAGGTAGCACCGTCTCTGTCATGAAAATCAGTTAAACGTATCTTGCTTAAATCTTCATCATCAGGAATCTCCAGTAACGTGTGTCCAGCTTTATTCAAGTAAGTTAGAAAGCCATCAATGTCTGCAATACAAATTAGATCGGGCGTTGCTTCTAAAATGGCAGTCAATCGACTTTGTTGCGCGAGTGCTATTTTATTATCCAGAATAAGTTGCCACTCTCTTAACACACGGTTAGCAATAATAGGTAGCTCTCGAAAAGTCTGGTCTGATTTTACAATATAATCCAGGGCACCTGCTTTTATCGCTTTAACTGCAATATCTTCATCCCCAAAACTGGTCATCACAATAATGGGACATATTTCTTTATATAAATATTGATCAATAAAATGAATACCATCGCCATCGGGCAAACGAAAATCAGTAATGATTAAATTGGGTGCAAACTGAGAAAGAAGCTCGCAAGCGGATGAAATAGTATGAGTTGAAATCAGCTGATATTGCTGATGCGCTTCAAATGAACGCAAAATAATAGCTTCATGTGCAAGGTCATCTTCAACCAATAAAATTTTGAATTTCTGTTTTCTATCGCTTGTTGTCAATTTAACATTTATTGCTTCATTCATTAATCGTTCTCATTAGATATAGACCTTTGAAAAAACGCTTCAGGTTTTATTTTAATCTGTACAAATAATCTCTTCTATTGCCTGGCTTTGTTCTATCACTTCCGTTAGTAACTCGAACAGGATAAGCGGTGAAATATTTAAGTCATCTAAATAAATATGAATTAATTCAGGTAATTGTTCAGAATCAATGTCAGTTAGATCCGTGCTTGTTTCAATAAAATGTACTAATTGGTCAGCAAGGCCAATCAGTTTTGCTTCTTTGTGATAAAGAGTCGAATCATTGGGTTGATGGTGGTACTTTACTATTTCACTTACTTTTTTAGGGATTCCCCAGTTTTCTAAGAGTAATGCCCCAACAATAGGGTGACTAAACCCTAATAGCGTTTGCTCAATTTGATACCTTTCCTTATTTTCATGTGTTAAATGCCATGCAATTGTGGCGGAAAGTTCAGGCTCATTTTTATAGATAATGAGTTGTCCAAGGTCATGCAGTAAACCAGTGAGAAACAATAACTCCGGGTCTGGTGTTGGTAGATATTTTGCAAGTAATTTTGCTGTAATACCACAACGTATACTGTGTTGCCAGAATTTAGAAATATTAATTCCATCATCTATTAATTCATCCACAGAATTAACTACCGAGGTGACAAGTACAAGATTACGTAAATCATACTCACCAAGTAGGTTTGTTGCCGTGCCAATATTATGAATGGTATTCGGTAAAGCATAATAAGAACTATTAATTATTCTTAGCGTACGAGCACATAAAGCAGGATCAATGCTAATAACTTTTGCAATATCATCGCGCGTATGAGTAGGGACCTTTAACGTTTCTTCTAATTGTGTGTATACACTAGGCAAACTCACTAGGTGGACAACATTGGCTACTAATGTTTCAGGTGTGTTTGATTTAGCTGTTAACTGCAAAATAGCATCCTTTTTATTTCATAAAGTAAAACGTCTCAAATAGTTTATGTCGATACATTAATTAGATAATCTTTGGAGACTGGTTCCAAATCAACCAATAAAAACCGATACTTTCAAGCATAGGCATAAACTGTTGTAAATCTAAAGGCTTGACTAAATAACTATTAGCATAATTATCATAAGCCTGAATAACATCTTTTTCAGCAGATGAAGTTGTCATAATCACCACCGGTATACGCATTAATTCTGGATCATTTTTAATGGTTTTTAATACTTCCAAGCCATCTACTTTGGGTAAGCGTAAATCAAGTAAAATCAATTCGGGTTTTGGAGATAATAAGGGGTCGCTATAAGCGTCACGTTGATATAAATAATCAAGAGCGGCTTGCCCATCTTTAACATGATTTATTTTATTAGCTAATTTAAAATCTTTAAGATTACGTTTAACAATAACAGCATGTGCCTCTTCATCTTCAACTAACAAAATAGTTAATGGCTTACCTTCCATTATACGTCTCCAGAGGATTTAAAATTAATGGCTTCAGGTAGGGTAAATAAGAAACATGCGCCCTGCCCAGTCCCTTTTGATTCGACATAGATTTTACCTTGGTAAAGTTTTACTATACGCTTTATCAGTGCTAATCCCAAGCCACTTCCATCTATCTCAGGATTTAACTGTTCAAAAATTTCAAATATTTTTTCATGATACTGTGAATCAATCCCTATGCCATTGTCTCTAACATAAAATACGGGATTTCCAATGGCATCATGCACACCTATTTCAATGATAGGATTTGATTGTTCCCCCCTATATTTTATCGAATTTTCTATTAGATTTTGCCATATTTGTATTAATTCAGAATAATCCCCTGATAAGGTTAAATCGATATCATCCACTTTAATATTGACTTTATTTTCTGAAATACTACCCGCAGTAAGCTGTAATACATCCGATGCAAGTTGTTTGAATGAGGTTTCTGTTCTATTTTTTGATTGCCGACCTACTCGTGAAAAATCAAGTAAATCACCGAGTAATGTGCTCATTTTATCAGTAGCCGTCGCCATAAAACCAATATCTTCGGCAATTCTTGTCTTATCAGATTTTTCAATATCCTGTATTAAATAACCCAGAAAGGTTTTAACAGTAACCAATGGGCTTTTTAGATCATGAGAAATCATATAGATAAACTGTTCAAGTTCAGTATTTTTTTCCAACAGTTCTTTATCTATTCTTTTACGATCAGTAATATCATTAGTGATTGAATAGAAAACTGGTTTTTCTGCTACATCATGCATTTGTATCCGGACTTCAACAGGGTAACAACTACCATTTTTACGCTGATGTATTGTTTCAAATATTAACTGCTGCTTTTCCCCTTGCTGTAAGGGACGCACAAATTCAGAAAAAGTCTGCGGGGTATATTCAGGTTTAATATCAATCGGTGTTAATTTGTACAGCTCATCCATGCTATAACCTAAATTATCACGCCCGCCTTGATTTACCTGTATAAACCGAAATGTTTTAACATCGAAAATATATATTTCGTTGGACGACTGTTCTAATACATGTCCCAAACGAAGACTGTCTTTTTCTGCCGTATTACGCTCAAAAATAACTCGTTTTAAGCGCTTACTTAACTGCCAGTAATAAAGAAACCAAGTAGTGACCACTAACAACAAGAGTAAAGCGATTGCAAAATTACGAATCCAGAGCTGCTTATACCATGGCTTGTTAGGTGTATAAATAAAACCATCAAGCGAATAATTTGCAGGTATTTTTCCTTGTTTAACAAAAACATCAGCCATTCGTTGCCATCGCCCCGGATTCATATGACCAATTTCCACTAAACTAGGTAACATTAATTCTTTTATGACTTGAGCTTCAAAGACTAAATGTTCAAGAGATTCTTGAGTATCATATTGTGTAGAAATTAAATTGATAATTTCACTAGAGTGATCCATAGCATATTGCCAACCTCTTAATGTAGCTTGCAAAAAGCGTTCGACTCTTAATGGATTGTTTTCTATTTCATCTTCTGTTGTAAACAGCGTATCACCATAGAAATCAATCCCGTAATTAATAGGATTAAGAATGCGATAAGCAATGCCTGCTTTGTTTAGTAAAAAGGGACGATTGATGATATACACCCCCATGGCATCAACGGTTTTATCGACTAATTCATCAATGACATAACTCTGCTTTACAACTTCAATATCTGATAATTCAACCCCTTCATGATGCAACATGGCTAAAGTATTGATAGCATTATCTCCCATTTGTAACATGACACGTTTGCCAATAAGGTCGTGTGGCGAAAATATATCACTATCAGCACGAACCATTAGAGCTGTTGGAGAATGTTGAAAAATAGGTGCTAGCGCAACCACTGGTTTTCCCTGAAGGCGCGCATACAGTAAATCTGTTTGAGTTTGGCCGTATTGAGCGTTACCTGCTAAAACCTCATCAACCGTTTGTTTGCCTAATTTTGCTTCTATAAGGGTGACATCAAGACCGACATCTTTATAGTAACCTTGATCGATTGCGGCATAAAAACCAGCGAATTGAAATTGATGTAAGTAGCGTAATTGTACTGAGATGGGTTCTAGCGTTGTTGAATCAGTCTTTTTTGCTTGTGCCAAGGGGGCAAAGATAAAAATCAAGATACAAATAGTAAGGTAACAAAGTTTGCTATATATTTGCATAAGATAATTATTTATTGGCGATTGAAAAGGTCTAACTTTCAAGCTCTATTGTTACTTATTTTGTGAAATATATCTCAATTAAAATCATATTGTTTTTCATGGTTATAAACGAACCACAGATTATAGATCAGACTTCAGTCTGCCATAGAGACAGTTTATGTCAGTTATTGCGGACTAAAATCCGCACTACAAATTCTTACTCTTTATTTCTTAATCAAGCTGCGTTTTGTATATACTCAATGTAAAGTAATCCCCACTGGAAATTATTAACTATTTAAATAATGAGCATTTATAAAGAAATCCAAGCCATGCAAGCTGAAATGTGTGAGTGGCGCCAACATTTTCATCAATTCCCGGAAACAGCCTTTGAAGAAGTAAATACTTCACAATTTATTAGTTCAAAATTACAAAGTTTTGGCTTAGAAGTACATGAAGGATTAGCTAAAACCGCTGTGGTAGCCACGTTATCTTCAGGAAGCAGTAGCAAAAAGGTTGCGCTCCGTGCAGATATGGATGCACTGTTTATTGAAGAAAAAAACGAGCTATCTTATAAGTCTAAAAATGCTGGGAAGATGCATGCCTGTGGACATGATGGACACTCTGCCATGTTATTAGGTGCTGCAAAATACTTAGCTGAACACCCTAATTTTGATGGTACTGTTTATTTTATTTTTCAACCGGCTGAAGAAGGCCGCGCAGGCGCAAAGCTAATGATTGACGAGGGTTTATTTGAATTATTCCCTGCTGATTGTGTTTTTGGTTTGCATAATTTTCCAGATATTCCCCTTGGGCATTTTGCCATCAAACCTGGGCCGATGATGGCCTCATTCGATTGTTTCGAGATTGTTATTTCAGGACAAGCCACCCATGCAGCAATGCCTCATCTAGGTGACGATGTGATGGTTGCTGCGGCGCAAATAATTACAGCCTTGCAAACCGTGGTGAGTCGAAACATTAATCCAGCCGACCCTGCGGTATTAAGTATCACTCAAATACATGGTGGAAATACCTGGAATGCCATCCCTGATTCTGTTGTATTACGTGGAACCTACCGATGTTTCAGTTCAGACGTTCAAACATTGATCAAAGAAAAATTAATACAACTTGTTGAATCGATAACACAAGCTTTTGGTTTAAGTGCTCAAATAGACATTAACCCTGAAAATGCTGGATACCCAGTCACCAGTAATTCCGAGACTGAAACAACAATTGCAATTGAAGTAGCTCAAGCCCTAGTCGGTATTGATAATGTAGACTTAAGCCCCCAACCTAGCATGGGTTCTGAAGACTTTTCTTTTATGCTGCATGAAAAACCCGGCTGTTATGTATGGTTAGGAAATGGCTCGTCAGATGGTGATTGTTTATTACATAATCCTCATTATAATTTTAATGATGACATTTTAACCACGGGTGCAAGTTATTGGGTTAAGTTAGTGGAAAGAATTTTAAATGAACAAACCACCGATTGATCAGCTTCCTAACAAAACGACAAGAATTTGTAGAGCGGACTTCAGTCCGCCATAGCATTTATAAGCAGGGGCTTCCAGCCCCCGCAACACTCAATAAAGTCACGGCCAAAAATAGAACCTGCATTCAGGGAAATTGCTACAGCCTATATAATTCTGTCCAATTTTACTGCCTCGAACAGCACTACGGATTTCAAGTGTATTAGTACATTTAGGACATGGTTCACCTGCCCTATATTGCGTGTTATCAGCTCCCCTTTTGGCTGACATAGCGTTTATTGCTGGTGATTTAACTTGCGTAACAATGGCTTTAAGCAAGTTAATTTGTTGCTGTAAAAAACCATTCAGATCTTGGCCTTTATTATTGGCAATATCATCTAATTGTTGCTCCCATTGAGCAGTCAATAAAGGATCTTTCAAAGTACTGGGCACTGCATCAATCAGATTAAAACCCAATTGCGTAGCTTTTAGTAATTTCTTTTCTTGCTGAATAAATTTCCGATGAAACAAGGTTTGTATAATATTAGCTCGGGTTGCCTGGGTGCCTAATCCAGCCGTTTCCCTTAAGATCTTTTTCATCACCTTATCAGTGACCTGAGTACCAATGGTTTCCATCGCTTTAATCAAAGTACCTTCAGTGTAATGTCTGGGCGGTTTAGTCAGTTTATCCAGTCGTTTTAAATCATCACAAAGTAATGCTTCGCCTTTTTTTACTGCGGGCAATTCCTGCTTATTATCATCACTCGCTGTGGTTTTTGGCGATTGAGTCTTCTCTGTTTCCAGCACTAGTTTCCAGCCTTTTACTCTGGCAATTCTACCACTGGCTTTAAATTGGTCGGGTTTAATCGTGACAACAATATTACTTTGATCGTATTCATAGTCTGGAAAAAATTGAGCAATATAACGTCTTCGTATCAGATTATAAAGATTAAACTCTTTGCAATTAAGACGAGTAACGCCAGGTGTCGCCTGGGTTGGAATTATGGCATGGTGAGCTGTTATTTTTTTATCATTCCAGACTCTGGAGCGTTGTTTGTTATCAGCTTGTGCAATCAGTTCATTCAAGCCGGGATCATTTTTAGCCAGTGCTTGTAGCACCTGATTAACATCATTAAACTGACTTTTCGGCAGGTATTCACAATCACTTCTTGGATATGAAGTAAGCTTATGAGTTTCATAAAGTGCCTGTGCTAAATTAAGCACCTCTTGAGCTCCATACCCCCAGCGTCTTGATGCTTCTTGCTGTAAACCTGAAAGGTTATACAGTAGTGGAGGCGGTTGTTTCTTTCTTGCCGTTGTTGCAGTGGTTACTCTACCCATTTGTTGCTGGCAACGATCAATCACCGCTTGAGCAATTTGTTTATCTAAACACTGCTTGTTCTCAGCGCCCAGAGTTTTTTCACCCTGTTGTGGATATTGCCATTTTGTTTCCAGCCATTCACCTTCAATGCCATTATTGGTCTTAAAGTAAGCCATTACCTCATAATAAGTAACTGCTTTAAAGTTCTGGATTTCTCTATCTCGATTGACAATTAAAGCCAGGGTCGGGGTTTGCACTCTGCCAACTGAACGCACTTGTCGATCATTCGCTAATAATGTAAAAGCACGGGTTAAGTTCATCCCTATTAACCAATCCGCTCGGCCTCTGGCTAATCCTGAGTAATAAAGCGGCTCGGTTTCTTTGCTGGGGCGAATATTATCCAGTGCGCGCTGTACACTCACCGTATCTAATGCAGATAACCATAACCGTCGACTGGGTCCTTTATAATCAAAATAGTCCATCACTTCTCGGGCAATGGTCTCCCCTTCCCTATCAGCATCTGTCGCGATCACCACACTATGACTGCGTTTTAACAGTTTTTTAAGTACCGTCAGCTGCTTACTGGTCGATTTTTTTGCCGCCATTTTCCAGTCTTCAGGCAAAATGGGTAAATGAGCTAATGACCAGCGTTTGTATTTGGCGTCATATTCATCAGGTGGAACCATTTCTAACAAATGACCGATACACCAGCTAACAATCAGTTTATCGCCTTGCAAATACCCGTCATTACGCTGATTAGCGCCAAGAATACGTGCAATATCACGACCTTGTGAGGGTTTTTCACAAAGATAAAGTTCATAAGTTGTTGTCGGTCTATTGGCCAATGGGGATTGTTCTCGCAGTTATATCCATAAAGTGCGGTAGATTATAAGCAATTACCTCTCGGTTATCAGCAACAACTCGTCGCCACTGACAAAAATGATTTAATCTATTTGTTTCGGTGACCCTTCTTGCCGTCCCCATTCAGCCCAGGAACCATCATAGACTGGGATATCTTTCAACCCTATTTGATATAAAGCCAGTGCCAGCACACAGGCAGAAACCCCCGTACCGCATGTTGTGACAATGGGTTTTGAAAGATTGACATTGGCCTGTTCAAAAAGCGCCTGTAATGTTTGACTTGCTAATAAGGTTTGTTCGAAATTATCGGTTAGCTTGGCATAGGGAATATTGAGACTTCCTGGAATATGGCCTGATTGAAGTGTCGTATCGACAGGTTTACCTTGCCCGAAAAAACTATCGGCAGAACGTGCATCAATAATTTGCCGTGATTTACCTTTTTGCACTTGTTGCATTTGCTTTAAATCAACAACCAGTTTGAACTGATACTGTGCCTTATAGATTGTAGTGATCAGCTTAGGCAGTTCTGAACTCATTGGCAGTTTTAATTGCTTCCAGCGAGCCAGTCCACCATCAATAACCTGAACCTGTTCATGCCCAAACACCCGAAACATCCACCACACCCGAGCCGCCGCAAAGAAATGATTATTGTCGTAAATTAATACTTGAGTATCATTCCCAATCCCCATCCTTCCTACCGCATCAGCAAAACATTCTGCATTCGGGAGCATATGAGACATTGAACTGGATAAATCAGCCACTTGATCAATATCGAAAAAAAGTGCATCTGGCAGATGCTGTTGTTGATATTCTTCCCGGGCATTACGTTGCTGGCGAGCTAAAAAGAAAGTAGCATCCAGAATAATCTGGTTTTCAGCATCAAGATTTTGTTCTACCCATTCACAGCTAACCAATGCTGATTCAATCATTATCTATCCAAAAATCAGTTAGAAATCAAATTCTAGTATAAGGCTATCTCGGAAAAATGCTTTGAATTAATCTATTCAGTTTTTGATTGCCTAGCCCACCGTCTAAAACACCAGCTGTATATAAGCAAATTGAGCAGTATTACGCCTATTCCTAATAAGATTTGAATCTCACTATTTAATCCTTCTGGATAAACCAGAGGAATAATGTAATGTTCAATAAACCCCGTTGAATACTCGCCTCCACTATCATAACGAAGTTGATTTTCCCATGTCGTCAGAGGACAAATCCAGCCAAAAAATTCAATAAGAGCCCCCCAAACAACGGTAGGCAAATGTAAATAAATAACCCAGCGCCATTTCATTACCAGAAACCCACCGAACATCACAAAGAGAATAAAGCTGAAATGGATTAGAACGATTAAATCTGCAGACAATAACTTCAATATACCCTCCCTTTATCCAATATAAATTAACATGGTTATCAAGAATCCTTAGTGGCCTAGCCATGTGTTTAATCATAGTACAAATGTTGGAATGTTAGAATGTTAGATCTGATCCTTTTCCCCGTACACATTCCAAATTACCTAGTAATAAATATCTTCAAAATAGATAGAAACAGGGAAAGAGCCATGCCTTGACCTCATTTTTGTAAATATGGCAATGTGTAATTTTGCAAGTAGATCTATAATAGGCCCCATATTTCTAATCGCTTAAGGAAGCTCTGATTAAGTTGGTTAGAATTTAGCGCAAAAAAACTATCGCTATTTTTTATGGAGTAGGCGTAATAATCATTCTATTGCGCCGATCTTCGTGGGAAATATCGGTCGTTTTAGCAAGCTAAAACTAATTGGACTTGATCAGAGGCTCCTTAAGGAAGCTCTGATTAAGTTGGTTAGAATTTAGCGCAGAAAAAACGGTCGCTATTTTTCATGAAGTGAGGGGTAATAGTCATTCTATTGCGCCGATCTTCGTGGAAAATATCGGCCGTTTTAGCAAGCTAAAAATAATTGGACTTGATCAGAGGTTCCTTAATGAACGTAAAGCAATAGATATAAAAGCTAGGCATTTTAATTGAAAGAAAACTTATGAATAAACATATTTGCGGGATAGACTTTGGGACATCAAACTCTGCCATTGCAGCCTTTGCATCTGGAAAACTGTCTCTCATACCCATAGAGACCACAAAAGAGGAAATACCAAGTGCCTTATTTTTTAATCTCGAAGATGACCATATAAGCTATGGTCATCAAGCAATTAATGAATATATGGAGGGGTACGAGGGGCGGTTATTACGTTCTCTAAAATCAGTGTTAGGGAATAGCTTAATTAAAGAAAGAACTCAGATTGGACATCAAAGCTTAAACTTTAGCGAAATAATTGCTTTATTTATTGGGCATATAAAGAATACCGCCGAACAAAAGCTTCAAACGAGTCTAGACAGTGTTGTTATGGGTCGCCCTGTTTATTTTGTCGATAATGATCAAGCGGCAGATAAAAAAGCAGAAGATGAACTAAAAATAATTCTTATCAATAATGGTTTTCGTCATGTCTCGTTTGAATATGAACCTATAGCTGCAGCAAAAAATTATGAAAAAACTTTAAATAAAGAAGAGTTGGTTCTTGTGTTTGATATAGGAGGAGGAACATCAGACTTTACTTTAATGCGTCTGTCACCTCAACAACATGGAAAGGAAGATCGAACGGGAGATATCTTAGCGAATACAGGCATTCATATTGGAGGAACCAATTTTGATAAAAACTTTAACTTACACACAATCATGCCTCACATGGGCTATGGTGGTGAACAAATCGGTGGTTTACCCATTCCAGCCAGCCATTACCATTCTCTGTCAACCTGGCATTTGATTAATTCTTTGTATACTAAAAAAAACCGATCATCTATTCGTGATCTATATACGAGGTCATCTGATAAAAAGCTCACGCATCGTTTTTTACATACTATTGAGAACCAACGAGGACATGAGTTGGCAGAAAATGTAGAAAAAGCAAAGATATCTCTTACTGAAAAAAAAGCTATCAGCATGAACCTCAATTTTATTGAAAATGGATGGAATATCCCTGTACAAATTTCTCAACTAGAAAAATCAATTAACAATGATTTGGATAAAATAATAAAGGTGGCTGTTGAAGCGGTAACAAAATTAGGGGGGATTAATACTCAACAAGTAGATACAATTTTCATGACGGGAGGCTCAACAGCACTTCCAGGTTTTGAAGAAAGAATTAAACATTTTTTCCCTTCTTCCACAATTTCTCATGGCGATAGGTTTTCCAGTGTTGTAACAGGTCTAGGATTAACTGCTGTAGAGCGTTACGGAGAAAAAGTAAGCTGAAAGCAATAGTGTATCCGTTATAAATTACAGCGGCTAGACGGGGTCAGTTCTAACATTACAACATTATTGGGGTTCATATTTCTTCACCACCCGACTCATCGTCATGTAGTGAATTTTAAAATATGCGCCTCATTACGCTGAGAATACCTTTCTTGATAAGCTGCAATGGCCCCCTGAAATAACTAATGGAGTAAAGGTGCAGTACCCTTTTCATACTTTCTTGTTTTGATAAATAAAAACAACAACGCTTCAACTATAATGTATTTAAAGTACTGCATTGTTATCAGGAGCCCTGCATGTTATTTACACCAAAAATGCCCCACACAGACTACACGGCTTCAGATATTGCGGAAATGCTTGATAACACTCAATGGGGAACCGAATTTTCCTGGGACCAAATACTGGTTCTCGGCGACTATTTTGTACCCGATATCATAAAAGCAGGCGACATCATTTTCACTGAGGATGAGCCAGGTGACTCAATGAGTATCATCGTATCTGGGTGCGTCGAAATAACCAGAGACCATAAAGTATTGTCGACCTTACATGCTGGCAGGGCTTACGGTGAAATGTCATTAATTGATAGTGAACGTCGTTCCGCCACTGCAATTGCCAAGGAGGAATGCCTGTTATTATCCATTGATAAAATGGGTTTTGATCAATTATCCGAAGAAGAGCCTGTCCTTGCGCTGCAATTGATAATGAAAATTACCCGCCTGTTAAGTTTGAGACTGCGCAAAACTAGCAGTGAGTTATGTGATATTCTCGATGAGAATGCTCATATGAGCGAATAGCCTGTGAAAACATTTCCTAGTTTTCTAGATCCCATGCGCCGCAAGAGAGTTCAGTATTGACGCACCTGCATCTCGCTTTTACCTGAGACCTGATGCTAGCATGTCTACAAAAGGTTACCATGCAGCCCGTGGAAACCAGATAATACCTATCTTTCACTTGAATAACTAAAAAACTCCCAACTACTTTGCTTTGCCCCTAATGATTTATAGACAGCCTGAGCTACTTTATTGTCCGGTGCTGTTACCCATTGAAGCCGTACTGCCCCTTTTGATTTTCCATAGATTTCACAATGCTTAATAAGTGCCGTTGCCACTCCCTGAGCACGACAATTATCAACAGTATATAAATCATTCAATACTGCAACTTTTGAAGTAATGGTTGATGAAAAGCTAAAGTAGACGGTTGCAAAACCAACCAGTTCAGCTTCTTTTCGATAACCAAATAAACAGCCTTTGTCTGACTGCTCTCCAAACTGTGAAAAGAATTGTTTGTTTCTCTTATCATCAATATCAGTCACTTTATAAAATGTTTGATATTCTTTAATTAATGGAAGGACTTCATCCAGGTTTTTATCTGTTATTGCTTCTATCATATTTTTTTATTATCTAATTCCCACGCGCCGCGTGGGAACCAGGTGAGCTAGATGAGCTAGATGAGCTAATTTAATTTAGTAATCAATTGAATATCTGGAAGATTTTCTGATACATCCAGATAATCCCTACCATTCTCAAGTGCTTGTACAACAACAGCTAATGGCTCTGTCCATATTTCGGGTAAATCAGCTTCACCCTTAGTAACAATAGGATAGGCTAATTGCTCTATCGGTGGAGTGAACGCTGCTGATACACCCGTTTTATTACCTCGGGCATCAATTCTATACCAGCCATATTGTTCTAAATAAACAGCATTTAAACCATGTAAACAAAAAGGTGGTTTGGGTTTGTCATCACTGATAGTCAAACGTTGATAACATAATCCAGCAGGAATTTGATTTGCTCTCAACAAAGCAGCCAGTAAATGACTTTTTGCATAGCAATAACCCGTTCCGTATTTAAGTACATCTGATGCACTACTGGTGACGGGGTTTAATTGAAAATCCCAACTATGTTTTATGTCATCACGCACAAACCTAAAACAAGCCTTGGCAATTTGTTCCTTATCATTTCCAATAGCCCCCAGCGCCATTGCTTTTTCCAGCACAGAGGGATGTTGCCAATCTATATACTGGCTAGATTCTAAATACTTTTTCATTGTTCCTTCATTTAGGTTTTTCGCCTATAATCTTTCGCCTATATAGCACCATCAAAATAAAAACAATGCATGCAAATGCAATTGATGCTGGAAATAAAACAGTCGTTTGTGAATAATTCTCTAAAGCAAGAATAGACACCAGATTTCGGACTGCCATAATCACAAAAAACCGTAATTGTTCATCAAATGGATAGCAATATGCCTTTCTGAAAGTTGGGCCAAATCCTATAACATCTACTAGGGTCAAAACCAGCACAGCCGATAATGGATCAGAAGTAAAATACCATAAGGGTAAAGAACTCATCGCCACTATAAAAAACATCCAGTCGCTTGCAGTAATCCTGTTATCCGATTTTTTCAAATAGGCCAGAAATGCTACATATAAGGTAATAACCCCTGAAACACCAATGGGCCAGGCACCCGCCCCGCCCTTATCAGCAAGTTGCGCTAAAAAAACCACAAAGGTAGTTGAACCCCAAATCACCCAGGAAAAAACATGGGGTTTTGTAATACCTTGCAGGATTGATCTTATATACGGTAAAAATGCAATGAAAGTTAGGGCTATAGCAAGTACACTATACAGTTCTTTATACAGCATATTATGGTTTGCTAAAGACCTGCTCTAAAAATACCTGCATACGCTGCCAGGAATCTTTATCCGCCTCAGCATTATAAACCAGTGGTAAATCGAAGCGTTTTCCAATCTCATCTGCTCCAGGGTTAGTAAAACTATGTTTTACCCCAGGATAATTAACAAATTCTAAATCAGCCCCCGCACTTTGCATTTCATGTTTCAGCGCAGCAATTTGTTCGGTCGTTACAAAGGGATCATCAGCACCATTTAACACCAGCATTTTCGCTTTAACTTGTCCTGGTTGGGCAAGCGTTTTAGCGGCTAAAGAACCATGAAAACTAACAACACCAGCTAAGTCTTCACCTACCCTTGCCATATGTAATACAGTGCCTCCACCAAAACAATACCCTATAGCAGCAACTTTGTTCCCAGTAACTGAAGCATGTTGTTGTAGGAATTTTTTTGCAGCATTAAAACGCGCTTCTGCGACACTCATATCAGCCAAAGTCGCTTGCATAAATTTTTGCGCATCATCAGGATGTTCAGCCAGCTTCCCCTTGCCATACATATCCAAAGCAAAAGCGGTATAACCCATTGCAGCCAACATATCAGCCCGTTTCCTGGCATAGGCATTATGCCCCCACCATTCATGTACCACTAATACGCCAGGACGTTTACCTGTAATTGCATCATCATAACTAAGGTATCCTTGAAACGGTTGACCTGCAATTTGATAGTTAATCACTTCCGATCTAATTTCGGCATTAACAGTATTAGCTACACTGATTGAAAAGACCATTAACAGCATCATTATTTTTATCACTTTAATTCTCCTTTTTCTATTTTAATAAGTGGAATGGTTTAGATTATCGCCCTGCCATAGTACTTAATACCGCCTTTAACGAAGCACTAACAATATCAATGTGGCTGGCAATACCTGTTTGCAATTTACCATTAATTCTAGCTGAATATAACAAATTGCCTTGGCATCTGTCCCTTCAGACAAAGTATATTCATCATAATGCACTATGTTTATCTCTATACCAAAGTGCCTTTGCAGTGCATTAATAAATGCCGCCAATGCACCTTCACCAGCCCCCGTTACCGTTATATCGCCTTGAGGCGTTGATAAATGCGCTTTCAATCGATCTTGCCGTTCATGCTGGATATTGAAACTTAGCAATCTATAGTGATCCGTTTGCTCAATATAACTCGCCTTATATAGCGAAACCAGTTCGGCAGGCAAAATTTCACAGCCTTTCTGTTCTGCCTGATGGCATAGGTATCTACACAAGTTTTATGAAAGCACCGGTAATCTGGAATTTGTGCTCTTTAAGCCCTCTCCCCGCCTGGGAGAGGGCTTAAAGAGCACACATTGTAACTACAAGCGCCTCAGTTTAAGAGGATTATCTTTTTGCTCTAATTCTGCATAGCAAAAAAGAAAATACTTGTGTAGATACCTATGGCCTGATGGTGAGGGGCTTAAAGTGTTGACACATCATTGGCGATACCAGTATAGCTTTCGATAAAGGGATCAACTGGACCGCCAGGATTCATTAGCTCTTGGAATCGGTCTGTAATTTCTCCCCCGTCAATTCGGGCCGCACCTATTTCAATGGCACGATCACCATAAGCAGGTGATCGCCCTGTTGTTTCAAAATCCAGTACTACAACCGTATTAGCCTTAGACATTACACACCTTTCTACTGTTTATTACTCTGACTCAACAAATCAAACACTACTCTAGCGAACCCCGCTGCCTTAGCTGGATCAGACAATAACTGCATCATCTGATTCTGATGTGCTTCGTTACTATCTATTACCGCATCATCAATGGCTTTAGGGGGCTTGAAGACTAACGGATATAATTGACCGATCATATTTAAAGCGCCATTTGAATCATGTATAAAGACAAACCAAAAAAAAGCCTTTCGTCAATTAAAATTGCATCATTCAATTACTGCTATTTTTATTGACACTTTTACAGCTTTCCCTCATTATTATCACCAACAACTTATGTAAGCTATATATATAAAATAAAATGCATTTCTTAAGGAATCATAAAGAATTTGATACGGCTATGTGCGATCTAATGAAGACAAAACTTTCCAAAGTCGCTGAAATTCGCCCCGGACATCCTTTTCGGGGCACAGTTATCTCTTCCCCCCTTGCACCTACTCATGCTGTGCAAGTTAGAGATGTGAATGAATATGGTGAGATTGAGACTGATAACTTGATTACTACAGAGTTAAAAGGCCGAAAACAGCCTGATTTTTTGAAAGAAGGAGATATTCTGTTTGTTGCTAAAGGCGCAAAGTATTTTTCGACTTATGTTCGCCAAGTACCTGAGCAAAGTGTCTGTTCGCCACATTTTTTTATTGTGCGTATTCAGCCGCAGTATGCAGATAAGGTATTAGCCGAATTTATTAACTGGCAACTTAATCAAAGCTTTGCACAGCGTTATTTTATAAACTCCGCCGAAGGCACACTGTATGTGAGTATTCGCCGAAAAATACTGGAAGACACGCCAATAACAGTACCGCAACTTGTTACTCAGCAACACATTGTTTCACTGCATCGTGCTGCTGTGACAGAACAAAAAGTATTACAACAACTGATAGTTAACCGACAGCAGCAACTTAATGTTATTGCCAATGACTTATTCAGCAACTAACCCTTACACAGCATTTACCTAAAGATACCATGCCAAATACGCAAATTAACCAAGATGATATAAACAAAGCTGTCTGGGGAGCCTGTGATACTTTTCGTGGCACGATTAGTCCGGATATCTATAAAGACTTTATTCTGACCATGCTATTTCTCAAATACATCTCAGATGTTTATAAAGATGAATATAAGCAGTTAGTTGAGCAGTATGGTGATCAACCTGATTTGATTAATGCCATGATGGCTAAACAACGCTTTGTCTTGCCTAAAGAGGCTAGTTTCTGGGATTTGTATGACAAACGTCATGAAGCGGGTAATGGACAACGAATTGATATGGCTTTACACGCGATTGAAGAAGCCAACGGCTCAAAATTGAAAAATGTATTCCAAGACATTAGTTTTAATACCAGTAATCTGGGTGCAGAAAAACAAAAAAATGAGATTTTGCGCCACCTATTAGAAGACTTTGCAAAAGACATACTCAATCTACGGCCTAGTCGCGTGGGCACCTTAGATATTATAGGTAACGCCTATGAATATTTGATTAAACACTTTGCTGCGGGTAGTGGTCGTACCGCTGGCGAATTTTATACCCCTCCCGAAGTCTCTGACTTACTTGCCACTTTATTAGAGCCACAAGAAGGCGATGAAATTTGTGATCCTGCCTGTGGTTCAGGTTCTTTATTAATGAAATGTGGGCGTAGAGTGCGTGAGAACTTTAAGGGTTCTAAAAAATACGCACTCTTTGGTCAAGAGTCGATTGGCTCCACTTGGTCATTAGCCAAAATGAATATGTTCCTGCATGGCGAAGACAACCACCGCATTGAATGGGGCGATACTATTCGAAATCCTTTATTAAAAGATGCCAGTGGTAACGGTTTATTACATTTTGATATTGTGACCGCCAATCCGCCGTTTTCGCTGGATAAATGGGGACATGATGGTGCAGCAGATGACCCCTATGGACGTTTTCGCCGTGGCACACCGCCTAAAACCAAAGGGGATTATGCCTTTATATCGCATATGATTGAGACGCTTAAACCTGAAACAGGTCGTATGGGTGTGGTTGTACCGCATGGGGTGTTATTTAGGGGGGCATCTGAAGGTAAAATTCGTAAACAACTGATTGAAGAAAATCTATTAGATACCGTGATTGGCTTACCTGAAAAGCTGTTTTTTGGTACAGGGATTCCTGCTGCTATATTGATCTTTAAAAAGCAAAAATCAGATAACACCGTATTGTTTATTGATGCCAGCCGTGAATTTAAATCAGGTAAAAATCAAAACATTCTAAGCCTAGAAAATATTGAGAAAGTTATTGCAACGTATAAAGCACGGGAAACAGTTGATAAATACGCTTATCTTGCCAGCTTAGAAGAAATTGCAGAAAATGACTTTAATCTGAATATTCCGCGTTATGTGGATACCTTTGAAGAAGAGGAAGAGTTGGATTTAATGGCGATACGTGCTGAGCGATTGGGTTTGCAAAAGCAATTGGTTGAATTGGAAACTGAAATGGCTGGGTATTTGGAGGAGTTGGGTTATGGTGCCTAGTGGATGGAAGTTGGAATTTGTAGAAAACATCTTTAATGTTCAACTAGGAAAAATGCTAAATAAAGTAGCTAAGGAACAATTTCCACAGTTTCAATACCTTGGTAATACTAATGTAAAATGGGGGTATTTTGAACTCTCTGATTTAAAAAGCATGTTCTTTAACGAGAGGGAGAGAGAAAAATTCACTCTCCTAAATGGAGACATACTTATGTGTGAGGGTGGTGAGGTTGGGCGCTGTGCAATATGGATACTTGGACAAAAAGATGTTTTTTTTCAAAAAGCTCTTCACCGACTAAGATCAAAAGGATCAATTATTCCTGAATATTTTCAAAATTACATGATATTTATTGCAGGAACCAAGTTGTTAGATGATTCAACTACCCGAACTAGCATTGCTCATTTAACTCGTGAAAAATTATTAAAATTACCTATCAAGGTTCCTCCGTTACATGAACAACAAAAAATCGCTCAAATCCTTAGCACATGGGATAAGGCAATTAGCACCACTGAATCTCTAATTGCAAACAGCCAACAGCAGAAAAAATCTCTGATGCAGCAATTGCTTACTTGTAAAAAACGGTTTGCGGGGTTTAAGGAGAAGTGGAAAAAAGTTAGATTAGGTGATATTACCGAAATGAATAGCGGAGGAACACCTAAATCATCAGTTACCGAATATTATGATGGCAACATATCATGGGTATCTATTGCTGATATGACTAAACATGGTAAGTGGATATTTAAAACAGACAAGAATATATCCCAACTTGGGTTAGAAAACAGTTCAGCTAGATTATATCCTGTAAATACCGTACTTTATGCAATGTATGCTTCTATCGGGGAATGTAGTATTGCTAAAATTGAACTTACATCTTCACAAGCCATTTTGGGAATAAGAGTAGGTAAAGATTTAAATCACCTTTATCTATATTATTTTCTTTCTTCATTAAAAGACAAAATCAAATTATTAGGGCAGCAAGGTACTCAAGCAAACCTTAATGCAGCCATGGTAAAAGATTTTAAGTTTAAATTACCTACGATAGAAGAACAAAAAAAAATCGCATCAGTCATGACCGCTGCCGATCAAGAAATTGAAACCCTACAACAAAAACTAACCTATCTAAAACAAGAGAAAAAAGCCCTAATGCAGCAACTGTTAACAGGCAAACGCCGAGTAAAAGTTGATGACGAAACGGAAGCCGCCTAATGACTAAAGCCCTTGTTCCTCCACAGTTACTTAACGATTTAAGATCGCTACTTAAACAAAGCCGCCAGCAACTACAACAAAATATCAACACCACCATGGTTCACACCTATTGGCAGGTAGGTCGTTTAATTGTAGAACAGGAACAACAAGGCAGTGAGCGAACCGCCTATGGCAAGCAAGTGCTGAAGCAATTATCAAATGTGTTAACAGCCGAGTTTGGTAAGGGCTTTGATAGTTCAAACTTACGCAATATGCGTAGCTTTTATCTGGTCTTTCCAAAATATGACGCAGTGCGTCACAAATTGAGCTGGACGCATTATTGCTCTCTAATTCGTATTAAAAAAATACTCATGGTTAGTCAATATGTTAATCGTACTGCAATTGGACATTGTTAATGCTCATATATCCAGTTAAAGTAAACTCACTCAGCGATAAGTTCAAATCAAGGTAACACAATGGAAATTAAAAAATTTAGCCTAGATAATATTGGGAGGTTTGAAACAATTGAAGTACCACTTGCCCCCTCGGAAACTAGGAATAGCAATGTCACTGTTTTTGTTGGCAATAATGGTGCAGGTAAAACCACTTTACTCAAATCTTTAGCTACTTCATTAAGTTGGTTTGTATCGCGTGTTCGTAGTGAAAAAGGCAATGGAAGCCCTATTCCTGAGTTAGTTATTCATAACAGAACTCCCTCGGCGGCAGTCGATATTGAAGTTTTTGATGAACCAAAAGAATCAACTAATATTAATAGAGAAGATGCTGATTTTATTTTTCATTGGACAATCGCCAAGACCCGAAAAGGACGCATAAGCCAACATAGCAGCCAATTATCAAATGTTACGGCACTTGCAAACCATTATAGACAGTCGCTTTCTAAAAATGAAACAGCTGGGCTTCCTTTAATTGCTTTCTACCCTGTTGAACGAAGTGTTCTGGATATTCCATTAAAAATTAAAGGAAACCATAGCTTTCGACAACTTGATGGTTATGATAATTCACTCAATCGAGGTGTCGATTTTCGCCGTTTTTTTGAATGGTTTCGTGAACGTGAAGATACTGAAAATGAATCAGGAATATCCCAAGATATGATTGAAAAATTATCAAGTATGTTAGGAACTGACAGTGAAGTGTGGAAGGAAGTGCTTACTTTAGATATTTCGACCAGAGACCGTCAATTAATTGCAGTTCGTACAGCTATTAGTAGTTTTATGCCTGAGTTCACCAACCCTAGAATAAGGCGGAAACCTAGATTACACATGTCCATTGATAAACAAGGAGAAACATTAAATGTTGCTCAACTTTCTCAAGGCGAAAAATCGTTAATGGCTTTAGTCGGTGATATTGCTCGGCGATTAGCTATGATGAATCCTGAATTAGAAAACCCATTACACGGTGATGGAATTGTCCTTATAGATGAAGTAGATTTACATCTACATCCTAAATGGCAGCGGCGTTTAATTAAACAGTTTACTTCAACATTCCCTAATTGTCAGTTTGTCCTAACAACACATTCACCTCTTGTCATTAGTGACAGTAAAGATATTCTTGCCTATTTATTAGATGATGGAGAGTTAAAAAAATTACCTTCATTATTTGGATTGGATGCCAACTCAGTGCTATTAGATATCATGGATACTGATATACGCAATACCGAAATCAATACCGCATTAAATGATTTATTAGATGCCATTCAAGATGCTGATTTTAACCGTGCTAAGTTGCAGTTATCCTCACTTGAAGCGAGTTTACCGAGCAATAATATCGAGCTAACTAAAGCTAAATTATTACTACGGAAACAGGAGTTACGCCGTGAGAAAAATTAATAAAGGAATAGAGCCAATAGAACTTAAGGGGTGGAAAATAAGTAATCCTGTTGGTACTTATAATGACTTATCCCATATTGAACGGCAGGCAATTCGTCTCGACTGCCTAAAAGAACAGTTTTATCTATGTGCATACTGTTGTCAGTCCATCGATGAAGATAACTGTATGAATGAGCATGTAGAGGCAAGGAGTATTGCTCCACATAGGAGCCTGGATTTTTCTAATATTGTCGCTAGTTGTAAATCAAATAGACAATGCGATGATGCACATGACTCTCAACCATTACCTCTTACACCACTTATAGCGGCGTGTGAAACAGAACTTAAATTCAAAATCAGTGGTCGTGTTGAAGGTTTAACACAACGTGCTAAAGAAAGTATTCGCGTTTTAAATTTGGGAGATACTATCCAAAACAACCGCTCTCTAATTGAAAAACGCAAACAATTATCTCATGCTTTATTATTTACCAATGGTATTGATTCAACCGAAGGCATTGATGATGACGAGTTAATTGAAATGGTTATTAATGATATAAAAATACCACAAGCAGGTAAATTAAACGGGTTCTCACCTGTTGTTGTTAATATTTTGGAAGGCTGGTTAGCCAGCTAACTAATTTTTTATCCAGCTCCTTTTCTGACAGGAAATAAAAATGTCTCTACGGTTGCCCAATTTCAAAGAAGAATTCAGCGCAAAAATTCCTGCTTTAACCCTATTGACGACTTTGGGATATCAGTTTATTCCGCCTGATCAATGTATGGCACTACGAGGAAATACAAACCAAGTCATGCTGGTTTCGGTACTTCGAGAGTTCCTTGGTAAGCAACAGTTTCCTTTTGCAGGCAAACAACACCCTTTATCCGTCACTGCCATTGATAAGGTTATTCATGAGCTAAGCCCTGCCATGAATGAAGGTTTACAAGGGGCGAATGAAAAACTCTATAACGCCATGATCTATGGTGTTAGCGTGACTGAGTTTATTGATGGCAAAAAAGCCAGTCCCACTATTCAGTTAATTGACTGGCAAAATCTGGAGTTAAACCAGTTTCACTTTACCGAAGAAATGGTGATTGAAAATAGTCAGGCAACGGGTAATCGTATTCCTGATATTGTCTGTTTTGTGAATGGTTTGCCTTGGGTGGTGATTGAGGCGAAGCGTCCTGATTCTGATAAAGAAGGTAAACTGACCATTCAATCAGGTGTTTCTCAACAAATCCGTAATCAAGGGCAAACTGAAATCCCTCATTTGTTTGCTTATAGCCAGTTACTACTTTCTATTAATGGTCATGATGGTTTGTATGCCACTTGTGGGACGCGTGAAAAATTCTGGGCAAGCTGGAAAGAAGAGCTTATTCCTGAGGTGGAATGTAATCGGCTAAAAAATCAGCCTTTAACGGATAATCAACTTGATGCTATTTTTAATCATCGCCCTGCAAAGTCAAAAACTGACTATTTAGCCCTGCTTGCTGAAGGCGACTTAACGGTTACCGATCAGGATCGTTTATTAATCAGTTTATTAAGCCCTGAGCGTTTGTTGGATATGGCTCGCCTGTTTACTATCTTTGATAAAAAAGCAGGAAAAATTGTCGCCAGGTATCAGCAGTTTTTTGGTATTAAAGCATTAATTGAGCGGGTATCTAATTTTGATGACCAAGGTGCACGTGAAGGGGGCGTTATTTGGCATACCACGGGTAGTGGTAAGTCATTTACTATGGTTTTTTTATCGAAGGCACTTATTTGGCTGGATGAATTAAAGCAATGTCGGGTGATCATTGTTACTGACCGTGTTGATTTAGAGGATCAGCTTAGCCGTACTTTTGCTTCTGGGGGGGTATTAACAAGTCGCGACCAAAAAGAAGCGATGGCAACCTCTGGCAAACGTTTAGCTGAGCAAATAGGTAAAGGGAATGAGCGGGTTATTTTCTCAATCATTAATAAGTTTGGTTCTGCGCTTAAAGACAAACAATGTTTTAACGACAGTCCTAATATTTTGGTGTTGGTTGATGAAGGTCACCGTAGCCAGAATGGGGAAAATAATATCCGAATGCAACAAATGTTGCCTAAAGCGGCTTTTATTGCTTTTACCGGTACGCCTTTATTAAAAGAGGATAAAACCCAGAATAAGTTTGGTTCAATCATTCATTCTTATACCATGCAACAAGCGGTTGAGGATAAAACGGTTACCCCGCTACTGTATGAAGAGCGTATTCCTGATCTTAATGTGAATGATAAAGCCATTGATGCCTGGTTTGAGCGGATGACTTCTGCGCTGACTGATCAGCAAAAATCCGATCTAAAAAAGAAATTCTCACAAAAAGGTCAAATCTATCAAACCGAAGGTCGCATTGAATTAATTGCCCATGATATTTCCGATCATTTCCAGAACTTTAAACAGCAAGGTTTAAAAGGCCAACTAGCATGTGATTCTAAAGCCTCTGCCGTTAACTACAAGTTAGCTTTGGATCATATCGGTAAAGTCACTTCTGTTGTTGCTATGTCTTCACCCGATACCCGTGAAGGTCATCAGATAGTCGATCAAGAGAGTAAGGACTTTATACAAAATTGGTGGCAATCGCATGTCGGTAACACCGATGAAAAGAAATATACCAAAGCCATTATTAATGATTTTAGCCGTGATGATGGCCCCGATATTATGATTGTGGTGGATAAACTGCTAACGGGGTTTGATGAGCCTAAAAACACGGTGTTATACATTGATAAGCCGCTTAA
>Ga0209395_1000178_pt1 | contig 96809 bp, 75 predicted proteins | sample GOMGulsemesocosm_3_FD_184635 | JGI IMG/M metagenome (GOLD analysis project Ga0209395, IMG submission 184635) | Methane-oxidizing microbial communities from mesocosms in the Gulf of Mexico - GOM9D Gulf of Mexico (SPAdes) (version 2) | ecosystem: Environmental > Aquatic > Marine > Cold seeps...
GTTTGAAGGTGGTCCCACTTGGGCTCGAACCAAGGACCCTCTGATTATGAGTCAGATGCTCTAACCAACTGAGCTATGGGACCGAAATCGTCTGCAATATTACTACTTATTTACAGATACACCAAATAATTTTCTTAGATATCTTTAATTTCTTGGCACAATTCTATTAATGTGCCATTAGTAGACTTTGGGTGTAAAAACGCAACCAACTTATTGTCAGCTCCTTTTTTAGGTTTTTCGTTTAAAACTACAAAACCTTCACTTTGTAATCTTTTTATTTCAGCAACTATATCAGTTACATCAAAAGCTATGTGATGTACTCCTTCTCCTTTTTTAGACAGGAATTTAGCAATGGGGCTATTTTCATTGGTAGCTTCTAAAAGTTCTATTTTATTTTCTCCAACTTGAAAAAAGGAAGTATTTACACCTTCACTTTCAACTGATTCTGTTTTATAGTGTGGTTTCCCAAATAATTTAGCGAATAATACATTTGATTCTTCTAAATTGTTAACTGCAATACCTATGTGTTCAATCTTATTCATCTGTAATTGTTAATTATATGATATAATAGACAGTAAAAATACATTAATATATTATTTTTGTGGCATGGAAAGTAATAGACAAAAGAAAATAGCGGGAGTTTTGCAACTTGATTTGGTAGATGTACTTCAAGGAGCAGCGCGAGAAGGAGGATTAAATGGAGTGCTAATTTCAGTATCTAAAGTAACAGTACCTACGGATTTATCTCTGGCAAAAGTATATTTAAGTATATTTCCAATAGAGAAAGCTAAAGAGTTGCTAACAGGTATAAAAATTAACAAAGCTGCTATAAAACATGAAATAGCACAGCGTACCAAACATCAATTAAGAAGAATGCCAGAATTGTTCTTCTATTTAGATGATTCATTAGATTATATTGATACTATTGAAAAATCCTTAAAAGGAAATGAAGATCCAATTAAAGATTCAGATTTATTAGAAGATAGAGATATCATATAATTATAGTTGAAGTTTTCTCTCTACATAGCAAAACGATATCTTTTTACAAAAAGCACTAATAATGCGATAAACATTATATCAAGAATAGCATCTTTGGGTGTTATTTTTGGTTCTATGCTGTTATTAATAGTACTGTCAGGTTTTGCAGGTTTAAAAGCATTTACCTTATCCTACTCAAGTGTTGTAGATCCGGATTTTAAAATTAGTCCAGCTTCAGGAAAACGAATTGTACTAACTCAAGAACACTTATCAAAACTTAATGATAATACCAATATTGTTAGTTACACAAAAGTTATTCAAGAAAAAGTATTGCTGGAATTTAATGGAAAAACTGAATTAGCAACTTTTAAAGGGGTAGATGAACAGTATCAGCGTACAATAGCTATTGATTCTACAATATCTTTAGGACAGTGGTTTGAGCCAAAAACAACACAATCGGTTGTAGGTGAGGAGTTAGCATTTAAATTAGGTTTGAGTGTTTTTGATTACTCTAGTAACTTAAAGTTGATAGTGCCTAAAACGGGTAAAGGACAAATTACTAAGGAAACGTTTAAAACGGTTTTAGGGTATAATGTTGGACTGTTTAATATAAACGATATTTATAATAAACAATTTTTATTTATTTCATTAGAAACTGCTCAAGGCTTATTAGGTTATGATGCTAATACCATAACAGATATAGAGTTAAAAACTGTAGATGGAGTTGATGAGGATGCGTTTAGAAAGGAATTGAATACGATTTTTGAAAACAATATTATTATCAAAAATAGATTAGAATTAAATGATGCGATTCATAAAATGTTAAATACCGAAAATATTGCAGTGTATTTAATATTTACATTAATTCTGATTATTGCTTTGTTCAATGTTATCGGTTCAATTACAATGATGATTATTGAGAAAAAGAAAGATTTATTAACTTTATCGAATCTTGGGACTTCAAATAGTGAAATCAAACAAATATTCTTTCTTCAAGGGGCTTTACTAACATTTATAGGGGGAAGTATAGGTGTTGTATTGGGAGTGTTGTTAGTAGGGTCTCAAGTTGTTTTTGAATACATAAAAATACCAGGAACCGAAATGCCTTATCCAGTTGAATTAACACTCATGAATGTACTGATTGTATTAGTGACTATTTTTTCCCTTGGATTAATAGCGTCAAAAATTGCTTCATTCCGTATTAGTAAAAAGATATTAGGTGCTAATTGATTCAAATTTAAGTACAGTAAACAGAGAGAACATTAAAAATAATTACATAAAAAAGCAGAAACTTTATGGTTTCTGCTTTTTTACTTTTTGTAAGTTTTTTAAAGGATTTTAAATTGATTTGGGGTCAATTCCTTTAGGAGTTATCGGATTACTTTTGGGAAATAATCTTGTTACTCTCTGAAGTAAATATAGTACCTATTTTCGGTTGTTTAATACTTTTTGTTGTGAACGATTTGTTTTTTGTTGTGAACTACATGTGTGTAATATGTTGATAAGGTGTGTATTAAGTGTAATATTGGATTTGTAACGTATTATAAAGAAGGATTTACTGCCAGTAAGTTAATCAAATTGATAATCTTTAAACTTTACTGCAACTTCGTCCAAAACATCAAAAACACCAGCAGAATCATCTGTAGTTACCATTTTAATTCTATAGTCTTTAAAATCTCTGATTCCTTTGAAGTAATTAGTATAATGACGTCTAGTTTCAAAAACACCTAATTTTTCACCTTTCCAATCCAAACTCATTTGTAAATGACGTCTTGCAGCACTTACACGTTGTTCCATTGTAGGTAGTTTCATGTGTTCACCAGTATTGAAAAAATGTTTCACTTGGTTAAAGAACCAAGGGTTTCCAATAGCAGCTCTACCAATCATACAACCATCTAATCCGTACTCATCACGCATACGCATAGCATCTTCAGGAGTAGTAACATCTCCATTTCCGAAAACAGGAATATGCATGCGTTGGTTGTTTTTTACTTCTGCAATAGGTGCCCAATTGGCATCTCCTTTATACAATTGTGCTCTGGTACGACCATGAATAGAAATTGCTGCACAACCAACATCTTGTAGGCGCTCAGCAACTTCAACAATTTTGATAGAATCTTCATCCCAGCCCAAACGTGTTTTTACAGTTACAGGTAATTTAGTATGCTTTACCATGGCTTCTGTAAGAGAAACCATTAAGTCAATATCTTTTAATATTCCAGCTCCAGCGCCTTTTGAGACTACTTTTTTTACAGGGCAACCAAAATTAATATCAATAATATCTGGCCCGCTTGCTTCAACAATCTCAACAGAACGTAGCATAGATTCTAAAACAGCTCCAAAAATCTGTATTCCAACTGGGCGTTCTTTTTCGTAGATGTCTAATTTCATGGTGCTTTTAGCAGCATCACGAATTAAACCTTCTGAAGAAATAAATTCAGTGTATACCACATCTGCACCTTCTTCTTTACATAAAGCTCTAAAAGGAGGGTCACTTACATCCTCCATAGGAGCAAGTAGTAGAGGAAAGTCAGGTAATTCTATGTCGCCTATTTTAACCACAAGTTGAAATTTTTCTGCAAAATTACTGTTTTTTAATTAGTCTTCTGCAAAATTCGTATTTCAGTAGCACCAATACCATATTCACGATAGTCAGCTTCATAAAATCGGATGTTGTCATAGCGACGTAACATACTGTAAATATCAGCTTTTAATACTCCGTCACCAACGCCATGAACCAATACTACTTTCGGAAAACGTTTTTGAATACTAAAGTCTAATTTATGCTTAGCAGTGTCTAATTGTAAAGAAAGAATATCATAATTGCTCATTCCTTTTTTAGATTTTACGAGTTTTTCGATATGTAAATCCACGACCAATACAAACTCATCAGTATGTGTTTTTCCTTTAATGTGGGTTTTCTTTTTTTCTACTTTACCCGCCTTTGCATCTGCAATACCTCTAAAAGTGAAAGTTTCAGTTCCTGTTTTTACCAATTTTGATTCGTGCAGCTTTAAGGGGAAACCATCCTCAGTTTCTATAGTAACTTCAGGTGGGTTTATAGCAATAACAATACCATCAATGGCATCATCTAAAACAGAAACATTGTCGTTTATTTGAAATTTCATGACTTAAAATAATTCGAATATCAAAAATAAGGTATTTATTGCAAAGTAATTGCATTATATTTGCAGTTAGGCGTGTAATGAACAGACCTTCCTAATGTTAGGTGAGCGCCCAAAAGAAGACGAGGAAATGAAGCATATTAGAAATTTTTGCATAATTGCACATATTGATCACGGTAAGAGTACGTTAGCCGATAGATTATTAGATTTTACTGGAGCAGTAACTGAAAGAGAAAAGCAAAGTCAGTTATTAGACAGTATGGATTTGGAACGTGAACGTGGTATCACCATTAAGTCTCACGCTATTCAAATGGAGTATACGCATGAAGGACAAGAGTATGTGTTGAATTTAATTGATACTCCTGGTCATGTTGATTTTTCTTATGAAGTATCACGATCTATTGCTGCCTGTGAAGGAGCTTTGTTGATTGTTGATGCTGCACAAAGTATTCAAGCACAAACAATTTCTAACTTATATTTAGCATTAGAGAATGACTTAGAAATTATTCCGGTATTAAATAAAGTAGATTTACCAAGTGCAAATCCGGAAGAAGTAACGGATGATATTGTTGATTTGTTAGGATGTGATCCTGAAGAAGTGATTCATGCAAGTGGAAAAACTGGTTTTGGAGTAGATAATATTCTTGATGCTATAATTAAACGTGTTCCTGCGCCAACTGGAGATCCCGAAGCACCATTACAAGCGTTGATATTTGATTCGGTTTATAATTCGTTTAGAGGGGTAGAAACTTACTTTAGGGTAATAAATGGGACAATTAAGAAAAGACAAGAAATTAAATTTCTTGCTACAGATAATACTTATTTCGCCGATGAAATAGGGACGCTGAAATTAACGCAGCATCCAAAGCAAGAAATTAAAGCTGGTGATGTTGGATACCTAATTACAGGGATTAAAGAGGCAAAAGAAGTAAAAGTAGGTGATACAATTACCGATGCTAAAAACCCAACAACTGAAGTAATTGATGGATTTGAGGATGTAAAGCCAATGGTTTTTGCTGGGATTTACCCAGTTGATACAGAGGAATATGAAGAGTTACGTAACTCAATGGAGAAGTTACAATTAAACGATGCTTCATTAGTATTTCAACCAGAAAGCTCTGCAGCATTAGGGTTTGGTTTCCGTTGTGGATTCTTAGGAATGTTACACATGGAAATTATTCAAGAGCGTTTGGAGCGTGAGTTTAACATGACAGTTATTACTACGGTTCCGAATGTATCCTATCATGCATTTACTAAAAAATATATTGATACTCCAATTATAGTTAATAACCCAACTGATTTACCTGATCCTTCAGGGCTAGATAGAGTTGAGGAGCCATATATTAAAGCAACTATTATTACAAAGTCGGACTTTGTTGGTAATGTAATGAGTTTGTGTATTGAAAAGCGTGGTATAATTACCAATCAAACTTATTTAACTACTGAGCGTGTTGAGTTAACTTTTGATATGCCTTTAGCAGAAATAGTATTTGATTTCTATGATAGATTAAAGACTGTATCTAAAGGATACGCTTCTTTTGATTACACTCCAATAGGGATGCGTGTATCAAAATTAGTACGAGTTGACATTTTATTAAATGCTCAGGGAGTGGATGCTTTATCAGCATTAATACATTTTGATAGTGCTCACAACATTGGTAAAAAAATGTGTGAGAAATTAAAAGAATTAATTCCTCGACAGCAATTTGATATTCCTATTCAAGCAGCAATTGGAGCAAAAATTATTGCTAGGGAAACTACTAAAGCATTACGTAAGGATGTTACTGCAAAATGTTATGGTGGAGATATTTCTCGTAAGCGTAAGTTATTAGAAAAACAGAAAAAAGGTAAAAAGAGAATGCGCCAAGTAGGAAATGTTGAAATTCCTCAAGAAGCATTTATGGCCGTATTGAAATTAAATGATTAAGCCACGATGCGGCATTTAAGTATAAAAAAAAGCGTATTAGTTTTCGCAATTTAAACCATCAATAGTTGTTTGTAAAAAATCTTCTGATCCATCTACACAAACAGCTCCACTATTTAATAAATTTTGAAGTGCTGTTTTATATGCAGTACAATTTGCAGCTGAATTGTCAGAAAAATAAGCTGTTGAAGCATCATTTTGTGCATTCTATAAGTTGTCACAAGCTGCTTCTTGAGCTAATTGAAATTGTAGTGCTTCAGCATCATCCTTACAAGATGTGAACCCAATTGCCTCTAATACTACTAATGATAAGATTACTTTTTTCATAAATTTTATTTTAATTATTTACTTTATAGTGTCTGTAATTAAAATTACTTACCCTTGTTTTAATAATAAAAGACAAAAAAATATAAAGCCTTGATTACCTGAGGTTTGTAGTGTTATTTTTTAATTAAGATATCTTTTATCGTCAGCTCTATCATATGTTTTACATATAATTTCGTGTAGAAAAATAATTTGACATTATTGTTGAATAAAATACTACTTACTATAATAATAACCTGTTTGTCGTTATTGTTAATACTTATAAGAAAGATGTTATTCAAATTACGTCAATCGTTAAAGTTGAAAATATTATTCAAAATAGATAAGAGTTTTGCTATAAAATTGATAGAAGTGCCGTCAGGTTTTCGTTGCCCTAAAAATGTATAGTGTATATGTGCTGGTGAAGAAATTACATTGCTAAATATTTATAAAAAAGGAAAAATAAAGGGATAAAAAATGCTAGTTGTGTATCCAATTGCAATGCATAAAACATATTATAACTACTATCGACTGAGTTGACAAAACAACAATAATTAGTTTATTACCTTATTCTAATGGAATAGCAAAAGCAGAGCGAAGTAATTATTCATACTCTTCTTTGAGTATTTCAATGTCTTCAAGTAGCCTGTCAATATCTTCTTCATCAGTACCATCATACATCCCACGGATACGTTTTTGCTTATCAACTAATACGAAATTCTCGGTATGTACTAAGCCGTAGCCGTCTTCTTTGGTAGGGTCATATTTGGCTACTAAATAGGATTTTCTAGCGAGATTGTAAATTTCTTTTTTGCTTCCGGTAACTAAGTTCCACTTATTAGTCAACACGCCTTTTTCAATAGCATAACGTTTCAGTTGTGCCACGGTATCTATTTCAGGCATTACTGTATGTGAAAGCAATTTAATATCATCATCTAATATAATAACATTTTGTACTTTTTTCATATTACTAGTCATTATAGGACATATAGTTCCGCAAGTAGTAAAAAAGAAATCAGCTACGTATATTTTGTTTTTATAATCTTCTGGAGTAATCGTTTCTCCGTTTTGATTGGTTAACGCAAAATCAGCTATAAAATGTTTCTTTTTAATGTGAACAATGGTGCTATCTACCAATTCTTGATTTACATTTTTTCCAGGGGCAAAAATAGGTAAGCGTTTAACGGGTTTTAAAGCATAATAAAATAATGCTAGAATGATTGCGGAAAGAAACAGAAAGAAAATTGCAAACTTTTTATATACTTTAAAGAACTTAAGCATGATTTTTTATTTGGTAGTACAAAGGTAAAAAAGCTTTTGATTGTATGATGTGTTTTTTGTTAAATCTCTCTAGAAGTATGGTCGTTACTTTTATAAAGCACAAACTCTTCTTAATAGTCATTTTAGTTTCGCTTAAAAAGCCTATTTTAGCACGTAAAATTTAATTATATCACATGACGTTTACAGAAATACTTATCATGGTTTCTCAATTTTTATTGAGTTTGTCTTTTCTAATCATATTACACGAATGGGGACATTACTATCCAGCAAAATTATTTAAAACTAGAGTAGAAAAATTCTACTTGTTTTTTGATGCTTGGGGAAAGAAGCTGTTAAGTTTTAATTATAAAGGAACGGAATACGGTATTGGTTGGTTGCCTTTAGGGGGATATGTGAAAATATCTGGAATGATTGATGAAAGCATGGATAAAGAGCAAATGAAGGAAGAACCTAAAGAATGGGAATTCCGTTCAAAGCCAGCTTGGCAACGTTTGGTAATCATGCTAGGAGGAGTTACTGTAAACTTCGTACTTGCTTACTTAATATTTGTGGCTGTATCATTTACATGGGGAGAGAAGTTTTTAGCTAATGATGAGGTAAAAGATGGTATTGTGGTGCCTGAATTTATTGAAGAACAAATAGGTTTAAAATCAGGAGATAAAATTGTTTCTATTGATGGAGAAACTCCAGTTAAGTTTAGTGATGTACGTTCTAATTTACTTTTTGGAAGTGAAATAGTTGTAAATAGAAACAATGAGTTGAAAACACTTCAAATACCAGAAGATTTTTTAGGGAATTTGGTAGACTCTGATGCAAAAGGTATAATTGATATTTCAAGACCCGTAGTAGTTGCAAAAATTCCTGATTCTTCTCAGAACAAATCAATAGGATTAAAAAAGAAGGATATAATAACTGCTATAAATGGAGTCAAAATAAACTTAATAAACTTTAGAGAGGTGATTAAAAGTCATCCAGGAAAGCAAGTAACATTATCTATTACAAACGATAATAAGGAGTTTAGAGATATAACAGCAACTATAAGCAAAGAAGGATCTTTAGGGATTTTTCCTACGTCTCTTTCTTCTGATGATTTAGAGAAATTAGGCTATTATAAGTTTTCAGTTAAAAATTATTCTTTTGGTGAATCTTTTGCTGCTGGTGGGGCTAAGTTTGTAGGGAAGTTTAAAATGATGCTTAAAAACCTTAAAGCAATTGGTAATCCTAAAACGGGAGCATATAAAGGAGTAGGTAGTTTTGTGTCTATCGCAAAAATATTTCCAACTACTTGGGACTGGCATTTCTTTTGGAATATCACTGCATTTCTATCAATTATGTTAGGAGTATTGAATTTATTACCAATACCTGCTTTAGATGGAGGACACGCGATCTTTGTTTTATATGAAATGATTACAAGAAGAAAACCAGGAGATAAGTTTTTAGAATATGCGCAAATGGTTGGTTTTGTGATCATGATGACTCTTTTTGTGTATGCTTTTGGAAATGACATTTATCGACATTTTATAAAGTAGAAAAAAAATAGAAATATGTGTTGCAACAAATAGAAATTAAGCATATATTTGCACCCGCTTATAGATAGCAAACACTCCTCTTTAGCTCAGTTGGTTAGAGCATCTGACTGTTAATCAGAGGGTCCAAGGTTCGAGTCCTTGAAGAGGAGCTAATAAGCAAAGGCTACGTAGAAGCCGATAATTTCTACAACTTACATAGTTCTATATGAACATTCCTCTTTAGCTCAGTTGGTTAGAGCATCTGACTGTTAATCAGAGGGTCCAAGGTTCGAGTCCTTGAAGAGGAGCAAAATTAAGTCTAACAGCAATGTTAGACTTTTTTGTTTTTTTCACACCTCACCAATCACTTATTGTACATAGTAAGAAGTTTTATTATTTCATTCCTTTTTTGACAGCAGCCTATTTAATATCCAATAGAAGTACTAACTTTGAGATATTGATATTAATTCATATCTAATTGTTCTAGGTAATATGACTGATGAAATTCCATATATACAATTTAAATCCAGAGATACGAAAATTGAAGGGATTGAGATTATTACTATAGAGGATATAATTAGTAGAAAAGATAATTTAAGTCATTCACCAGAGAAAGCGCATCAAATAAAATTTTATAAAATAGTTTTTTATACTAATGGAGTAACTGAACATTTGGTCGATTTCATTTGGCATAAAGTTCAAAAGAATACGTTAATATATCTTTCAAAAGGTCAAATCAACGCGTTTAAGTTTACAGATGACGTTAAAGGATATGTTATCCTTTTTACAGAAGAGTATTTTAGAAAGCACCTTAGTTATATTCCTAATGATACGGTAATAAGACTATTTACATCTCATTTGTTTTCACCTAAAATTCAAGTTCCAGAAGCATCAAATGTTATATCTTATATTATACTTTTATTCAATGAGTTCTATGCGTTAAACGGGTATTATAACAAAGAAAATATCATAAGTTCACTATATACAATCATATTTTCTAAAATTGAAGAATTGAAAAAGAGCCAAACTCATTATTTAAAAGAGTCTGATAAACTAATTCAGTTTCTTGATTTTCAAAAAAATTTAAAAGAAGATTATCGAATAAGCAGAAATGCTGATTATTATGCAGGTAAAATGAATATCACCTATAAACACTTAAATATTGTTTGTAAAGAGGTGATCAATACTACTGCTAAACAATTTATTGATGAGTTTGTGATACTAGAAGCTAAAAGGAACTTAATTAATTCAAATATTAAAAGCACCGAACTCGCATACTTATTAGGGTTTGAAGAATCTACTAATTTTACAAAGTATTTTAAAAAACACACCGGATTAACCCCTAATAGTTTTAAAAAAGAACATATTTAGTTTAATAGGTTCGATATTCACCATTTTATTCTCGACATTAACCCGTGCATAACTTTTCTTCAGTATTAATTTTGCACTATGATTTGAAAGTCAAATAGTATGAGGTTAGTTTTTGTAAATCAGCTTCATTTTTAAGCAATTAAATAACAGAAAATGAAAAAAGTGATTATTGCATTAGTAGGCTTTGGCCTTTTTGCAAGTTGTAATTCAGCTCAACAAAAGAAGGTAAATGAAGATATAGTTAAAAAAGACACAAAAATGGAAAATTTAAAATCAATTGCTAAGAGCGCACAAGATGCTTTCTTTACAGATTATAATACTGAAGGAATTAAGAAATACTTCAAAACAAATTATATACAACATAACCCACATGTACCTACTGGGATTGAACCAGTAATAGGGTTTCTTCCTGTTTTAAAAGAAGGAAAAACTACGTATACAAACCATAGGCTTATACAAGATGGTGAGTTTATTATATTTCACAATTCTTATCATAATGCTGAAGCATTAGGGGCTAAGGAGCTAATAGCATTTGATATATGGAGAATGCAAGATGGTATGGTTGCTGAGCATTGGGATGCTGTAACTCCTAAAGTAACTGAAACTGCTAGTGGAAGAAGTCAAACAGACGGGCCAACTGAAGTCATAGATGTTGAAAAAATATCAGAAAATAAGCATTTAATCAAAAGCTTTATGAGGGACGTTTTAATGGGTGGAAATCCATCAAAAATCACAGATTATATTAGCTCAGAACAATATGACCAGCACAACCCTATGGTTAAAGATGGTTTAGTAGGCTTAAACGAGGTTATTGAATATTTATCATCTCAAAGCAATATGTTTAAATACAACAAGGTTCATAAGGTTTTAGGGGAAGGTAATTTTGTTATTGCACAGAGCGAGGGAGAATGGAATGGTAAACCACAAGCTTTTTACGACTTGTTTAGAATTTCTAACGGGAAGATTGTTGAACATTGGGATGTTATTCAAGAAATACCAGATGAAATGGCTCATAAAAACGGAATGTTTTAACAAAGTCACGAAATTTTAATCCCTTAAAGGTTAAAAAGCATGTGTGTATATGCACATGCTTTTTACATATTATTATAAGTGTTTAAATAATGATTGAAATAAATAAAGTAACTAAATTTTCTGAATTTAAAATCATTGAAAAATTAGCTAATGAAATTCTACATGAAGTTTATGATCCCTTTATTCCAAGTAAGTATACAGATGATTTTTTAAATGAATTTCAATCAATAAAGGCAATTGAATCCCAAATCTCAAATAAAAAATTTAGTTACTATCTATTAATTTTTAAAACTAAAACTGTTGGGTATTTAGCACTTCAAGAAGATGACGATAAATTAATACTAAGCAAGTTTTATATTCTAGAATCATTTCGTGGGAAGAAAATAGGTAAAGTTGTATTTGAATTCGTTATTGAGTTTGCTAAGAAAAATAGGTTAGTTAATATTGAACTTATAGTTAAAAAGCAAAACAAAGAAGCTGCCGAAATCTACTTAAAAAAGGGGTTCAAAATAATAGAAACAATTGTAAATTATTTCCCTAATGGGGATTCAGTCGAAGACTACAGAATGGAAAAGACATTATAATTTAATTACTTTAGATGTTATATTATAACTAAGTAAGAATTATGATTATTCATTACTGTTTTATAGTTCTAGATTTCTTTTAAATACAGAATTTATTTAAAGTCCCATAGAAATACTAAATTTTGAGTTAGACTTAAAAAAAATTAATGATTTAGCTGTAACTGTAGAGAAACATCAAATAGGTCCCAAGTGTAAGGAACAATAAAACATGATGATTAACTTCTATTAGGGTAGGTTTGTTGACAGTAAAGCTGGCATATTCTGCTCCATATTAATTGGTTTTTATATGCTATATGACATATTCATATAATAATAACTCTTCGTCATCATTAGGTATTCTAATTACTTTGATATAATGAAGACCAAGCTTACCCAATAATTTTTGTGAATTGGTATTTCCTTTAGTAGTGATTGCACTAATTTTATATATACCAAATATCGTGATAGCGAGTTCTTTTAGTTTATTTGAGCTTTCAAAAGCATAGCCCATTCCTTCATATTGAGGTAAAAATGCAAAACCGATATCAAAACCCTCAATACCTTCTCTATCATATAATCCGCAAGAACCAATCTTAGCATTATCAGATTTTCTAACTACAGTATAATTGCCAAAACCTAATTTTTTAAACTGAGGTAGCATATTGTTTTTAATATATACTTTTGATTCAGACACCGTATTAATACCTCTATTCCGAATGAACTTTATCCAAGACGGTGTATTCATCAAGCCTAATATAAACTCGGCGTCTTCAATACTTGTAGGTTTAATAATTAACCTTTCTGTTTCAAAAGATTTGTACTTCATACATTGAAAATTTAGAATATCTAAGATACAATATCTGTCAAACATTACCATTCAACTTCATTTTTAACAGCCTATAATTTCCATCGGATGACACAACCCCCTATTTATAGTGATTTACGTCATCAACAATTCTATTGAGATAAAATACCTATAAGTAGTTGTTTCATAATCCATTAGAATTGATTAACTTAATGTCCCGTGATTTATAATAACATACCAAAGCCATGAAATTCATAACTGAATTAATTTTTGCGGATAATAGGTTTAAAGTACATGCCGAACTTGATATAGCAGAAACTAAAAATTATCTTGCTCCGTCTTTAATAAAACAATTGAACGCTAATTATAAAGATGGTGATAACATATATGTAACCCTTAAATGCTCAGTTAATGAGGTAAAGAATGTTTGTATTTATCCGCTGGATAAATTAGACAACAAAAGCGGGGATGTAAAACTAATACTAGGTAGAAACTTTGCAATATAAAAATTACAACCTTATGGCTTTCTCGCCAGCTTCCACAACTATACAATTCATAAACGTACCATACTTCAACGAATAGATTATTTGGCTTAAATTGTACTATTTAAAAGATTTTATAATTTTATGGGTAACATTTTCAGTTTTTTAGGAACATACTAGTAGATAGACTGCCCAAAGAAGTCTTACTGTTAAAATGTGAAGGGGTTCAATTTAATAAAGCTTTTCACATTTTAAATACTCCAAAAAGACTAAAACCACCCATAAGGGTGGTTTTTGGGTATTAATATTTAGTTCTATTTTTTATCCAACTCTATCCATCAGATGATAAGTTGTTTGTTAGGAAGTTTGGTGTCGGGTTAGTTTAATAAAATTGTTGAGTTTACTCATACTCTTTTGGTATCGGGTTGTCAGTTCTCTCACTATCAAACATCCAAGAAAGAATCCACCATCTATTGCCATCATGATATAACTGAATACTATTTATGCCTCTTTCAGTAACGGGTCCATTTTTTTCTTGTTTTGTTTCATATGTAGTCCAAACATGAGTGATGTTTGCAAAAAACGGATAAAGTATACCACTAACAGCGGATTAAACTGAGCATAGTAAAACTGTCTAAAGTGAGCCACCCAGAGCGGGTGAAAGTGAACCACTAAAAAGTCGATTCTATTTGTGAGTTACAAATAGTCTTTTTTTGATTAAAAAGATTATGGCAAACAACCAGATAGAGATGCGAAAAATAAAAAAGATATTCAAGTTATATACTGAAGGGGTTAGCAAGCGTCAAATCAGTACTCAGTTAGGTATATCACGTAATACTGTTACCAAATACATATCCTTTTTCCAGCGTTATAAACTGACTAATTATGAAGTGTCAGAAATGACTCTAGAAGAGCTACACAGGCTTTTTAAATCAGGCGAAAAAAAGAAAAGTACTCAATTAACAACTTTAGAACAGTATTTTCCATATTTCGATAAGGAGCTTCGTAAAACTGGGGTTACCAAGCAATTACTTTGGGAAGAATACATTTTAAAACATCCCGATGGTTTTAAGCTTTCACAGTTTAGATATTGGTACAGAGAATGGAATAAGGAAGTTTCTCCAGTAATGAATTTCACACATAAAGCTGGAGATAAATTATTTATTGATTTTACAGGAAAGAAGCTTTCTATTGTAGATGAGCATACAGGAGAAATACAAGAGTTAGAAGTTTTTGTATGCGTATTAGGAAGTAGTCAATTTACTTATGTAGAAGCTTGTGAGAGCCAAAAGAAAGAAGACTTCATACGTTGTACTGAAAACTCATTATGGTATTACGATGGAGTTCCTAATGCGTTGGTTACTGATAATCTTAGAGCAGCAGTAACAAAAAGTAGTCGTTTTGAACCACTTGTTAACGAAACCTTTGCTGATTTTGCAGAGCATTATGAAACAGCTGTGTTACCAACTAGGGCATACAAACCAAGAGATAAAGCCATTGTAGAAAACGCAGTTCGTATTATTTACACACGTGTATTTGCTCCATTAAGAAATCAAACGTTTTATAGTAAATCGGAGTTAAACAAAGCTATTCTAGTTTTGTTAGAACAGCACAATAAAATGTCTTTTAGAGGGCGAGATTACTCTAGGTATTCATTGTTTGAAGATGTTGAAAAACATACGCTGAAACCACTTCCAATAAAAAAGTATGAACTCAAACAATATGCAAAAGGGACAGTTCATAAAAACAGCCATATTTATTTAAACAAAGACAAGCATTATTATAGTGTTCCTTATAAACACATCGGTAATAAAATCAAGATTATTTACTCCGATAGCCTTATTGAGATTTATCATAAACAAGTTCGTATTGCTGTACATTCTAGAAACAAAAAGAAATACGGTTATACTACAACCAAAGAACACATGCCCTCTCATCATCAACTTGTTAGTGATTGGAGTCCAGAGAAGTTTATTACATGGGCATCTAATATTGGAGAAGATTGCGAAACATACATCATTAAAATATTAGACAAGAAGCAGCATCCAGAACAATCATATAAATCATGTCTAGGGATTTTACATCTAGCAAAAAAAGTAACTAATACTCGTTTAAATAATGCTTGTAAAAGAGCTTTAGATTATGGAGCATATAATTACAATATGGTTCAACGCATCTTAGATAAAGGTTGGGATGCTATAGAAGAGCCTATTCAGGAAGAACTAGAAATACCACATCATACCAATATTAGAGGTGGGAACTACTACAAATAACTATTAAATAAATACTATGAATACACAAACATTAGAACAAATGAAACAACTAAGGCTTTATGGGATGCAACGAGCCTTTAACTCAACAATGCAATCAGGAAATATCAGTTACACCAATGATGAACTTATTGCTTATTTGTTGCAGTCTGAATGGGATGATAGGCTCAACAGAAAAATAGAACGATTAACTAAAGCTGCAAGGTTTAGGTACAAAGCAATAATGGAGAATATTGATTATCATCATGAAAGAAATATTGATAAAAATAAAATACAACGCTTTGCAGCATGTGATTTTATTAAAAACAAAGAAAACATGCTAATCACAGGAAGCACTGGTGTAGGTAAAAGTTACATGGCTTCTGCTATAGGACATCAAGCTTGTTCATTAGGATATAAAGTAATGTATTTTAATACACATAAATTATTTACAAAACTCAGAACATCTAAAGCTGACGGCTCATATATTAGAGAAATCAATAAAATAGAAAAACAAGATTTATTAATATTAGATGACTTTGGGCTTAGAACTTTAGATGCAATAAACAGAAACTATTTTATGGAAATAATAGAAGATAGACATGGTAAACGAGCAACAATTATAGCATCACAGTTACCAGTAGAGGCATGGCATCAAGTAATAGGAGAACAAACTATTGCGGATGCAATTTTAGATAGATTAGTTCACTCAGCACATAGAATCGATATAAAAGGAGAGTCTATGAGAAAGAAATTAAGAAAAAAACACTAAATTTAAACCACAAATGAGTCGACTTTTAGAACTTCATTTATACTGCTCAATTTAACCCGCCCGAGGTGGTTCACTTTGACCGCCTTATCCACTAAAGCCATATTTCGAATCTTTTTTAAAAGAGGCAGGGAAAGACCACTATTCTCTATTAAAGAAAAAACTGAATCAAGTCTTAGAAAAATCAAAGGATATGGACGTTAAAACGGTAACATCTTCTGGAACAACTGAAAAGTTAAATAAGGACAATACGCAGAGTAAAGCCATTTCGATATTCATCCAAACAAAAAATGGAATAATTATAAAATTACTTTACGATAATGACTTAGACTTGGATACTTGGCAAGCAGCAACAGAAAGTATTTTAGAAAAAATAAATGACCATTACGAAAATAAATCTAGTAATGAATTGACCGAATATTTGGAAAAAACAGATGATTCGAATGGAACAACTATTTATGCAATTATTGACCCGAAAAGTAAGAATTGGAATTTGATAAGTAGCATAAGTCAATATGAATGGGACAAAAGAAATAAAATCAATTGCCAGCAATGAACTGAGCTGAAAAACAAATACTTTTAACTTTTATTCCTATCACCTCTCAGACATTGTAATCCAGTCGTTTAGTCTCTATGCAATCTAAAAACTACCCTAATTCTTTTAACTGAATCACAGTACAAGTTAACGTTCCTTGATTATTTTATTATATCACAAGAAAACTTAATTTGGATTAAAACTTAACAAAACCAATACTTACCCGTGATTTGGGTCATGGTCATATCGACCTCAGACCTTGTAATCAAGCATCATCGTTACTCACGCCTTCCTCACCAGCGTTCACCGCAAACCAAACACCCAAAACACCTACCCACACCCATTATAAGCCCATATAAGCAACGTCTATAACTACGAGTAGGATAATGATGCTAAAAGCAAAAAAGATGTACCATATAGCACACCTTTTTTGAATTCTGTATTTTATTTTTAGTTGTTAACTAATCTTAAACATGCCCCTCATTTGAAGCATTATTATTTTCTTCTTTTTCCAACCACATGATAGTATTCAAAAGAGCGGTCATAGTCGCTTTATTTTTAGTCCATATTTTTTCATTATCAATTTTAACATAATTGTATCTAGCTAGAAATTTACCTTTTCTAACAGCATTTTCATGCAAAATATTAGAAAACACATTTAATGGTAATCTTCCTTTAGTTCCCGAAATAGAAGAATAATAAACTAATTTATCACCCAAAACAGTATAAGTTTTATCACTTTTTTGAATACCTACTAAAGCATTTTCTCCTTCATTCTTTAAATCAATAATGATTTTTGAATTCTCATCAACAAAACTCTGACCAGCATGATTTACAAAATTATTACGCTTAATCCTTGCCTTTAAAATGTTTATTTTCATTGAATCTGCTTTGTTAATTTATAACTATGTAAAGGATTTGATGATTTTTCTACGTTAAAACCTTTATACTTTCTCCCTTGTTTCATTTTCTCTTTAAGTACTCTTTTAAGCTGAGGTTTTGCTGAACCTGTCCCAATTTCCATTGACTTCGCTCCATTCGCTTTAAGATTTTTTTCTACTAATGCTATATTTTCCTTAGTTAAAGTTTTAGAAAAACCAATTTTTATTTTCGCAATCCCATTTTTTATAGAAACATGAGATGGATATGTCCCTATTTCAAATAAGGCATCTTTTCCAGCTTTAGTAAATTTTACATTTCCAGCTTTTACAGTAACCCCTTTAATATCCGAAGCAGACTTACTTAGATTAACTTTACCCTTTTTTGTACGAGGTATTTTCCCTTTTAATAATCGATAGGCAGCAACCGCATAATGAAGTTCGTCAGGGATTTCTACATCTAAAGACGATTCTATAGCAGTCCCAATCGGGTCCATTACTGCATAAGTCATAGATTGTAAACTAGGTCCTGTTTCATCATTACTAGCTAAATGTAAAATAACCTGTTCGAATTTAGATAATTTTCGGTCAAAAACAAAATCATCAGGAGTTAAAGCACTTCCTCCATTCAAATCCAAAAATTGCCCTTCATAAATTAAATCAGGGTTTTCAATTGAAGGGTTGTATCTAAGTATATCTTCTATTGAAACACCAGTAGTTTTAGAAATAACCGTTAAATTATCAGTAAGTTGCACTCGATAAAATCTCCATGTCCAATCTCTATTAGTTATAGCTGAATCTTCTTCTAATCCTTCTAATTCAGTATGGGATATTACCTTGTTTCCACTAAATGAATAAGGTGTATACCAAGGATAACTCATCGTCAATGGGTCAACTGCAAAGAACCTTCCTACTCTTGGGTCGTGCATCCTAAACTTATAGTTTAAGCTATTCCCTTCTCCTTTAATTTCATCATCTTTCTCTTGTCCTTGGAAGCCGTAACGATAGGCTGCGCTTGATGCGTGCCTATTAGGTACGAGCATACCGAACGGAAAACCCTCTATATACTTATTTCAACACTATTTTTATTTCAAAAGAACATAATGTAAATAAACAAAAAAAGCCGAGACAATACAATCTCAGCTTTCCTTTTTAATTATTTAGTTTATTAAACCAGCGTTGGTTCATTTACGTTTCGTTTACGGTCCGTTTACGTTCCGCTTACGGTCCATTTTGGTCCCGTTATTACGAAAACCCTTAGTTTTCAATACTTTTTCGGTCCGCTTTCGGTCCGCTTTCGGTCCATTTTCTAAAAGCTAAAAATTATATATCAACGTTAAAACCTTCCGTATTTATAAAATATTTTGTTCCTCTTCCAATACCCTCCAGCTTAATCAGCTTCAGTTCTAATAGCTCATCAATATCTCTTCCAACAGTAGTCTTGGGTACATCTATTTCACTTTGATATAACCCACTTGTAATAAATCCGTTCTTTTTAATATATTCTATTGCTTTTATCTGTCTTTCATTTAAACCTAATTTCAAAAGATAACCTTCTTCATAAATATCTTTAAAAATGATACCTAATACACCTCCTCCAACTTCTGTGATTTTAGGTTCTGGTAAACCATACTTTGCACATTCTTCAAGAACTTTAATAGTCCCTCTTCCCCAAGATTCAATAAGTCCTCCTTTATAAAAAACATCCGCTAATAAAGGATTTCTTGGATATGAATTATGGGTGCTTTTTAATGCTTCCTCTGTTAATTGTTCTGGTAACCCACCTATATTCCAAACCTCCAATCTATTGTCGTAAATTCTTATGTTGATTGATGAAGTCTGGTAAACTCTATGAACAATCGCATTAAGTAAAATTTCACGAATAGCTAAATACGGATATTCGGTAGTTTCGATTCTCTGGTTATCTTGATAAGTAATTGATTTAGTAAAATATTTTTTATCCAGAATTTCTAAAACCTTATCGGCTTGCTCAAAAATATTCCCCTCTATAACCTCTTGGCTTAACAATTCTGAACTAGTCTCTCCAAACCTACCTATCTTTATAAATGCTGGTGTAAAAAACTTCAAAGGGTCTTTACCAAACAGTAAAACGGCAGCTCTTTTATACCCACCTTCACTATTAATTAATCTTAGGTTTCTAAGTATATTTTCTATGTTGGTGTCATTCTCATCAAAAGACACCCTTCCACTTAAATTAGCGCTTCTTTTAAAAGCTTCAATAGCACTTTCATCAATATCGTCAATTGTCGCACTAGGCTCAATAACTTCATCCCAATTTTGACCGACTTTTTTTAATAGAAATTCACTTAATGCTGCTCCGTTTAACGTTTGAGTAGTACTTCCGCTTCTTGTATAATATTTTCCTTTGTATGAAATCGGTACTGAATATTGATTTACAACTATTTCAATATAATTCAAGCTACCTTTTTCACGATGATTTACTTCACAAATAACACCTAATAAATCTCGTATCTGATTTGGTAGCTTCACAAGTAAATCTTCATAATCATCTATACCAACAACTTCACCTTTATCATTAACTCCAATTAAAAGCTTTCCTCCTTCAGTATTAGCAAATGCAGATATCCATTGAAAATATTCACTTCTCCAAGATTCTTTCCACTCAATGTTTTGTTTTTCAATCATTCCTAACAGTATCGTAATTATATAACTCTTCGTCAAAGATAGCATTATTTATCAAGCCATTTTCTCCATTGGGTGATGAAATTCCAACAACTTTTGAAGGTTATCCAAGCTTTTAAAATCATATCGCTGAACACTGGTAACATATCTATACCCACCTAAATATTGGGCTTCACGTAATCCATGTTCCTTTACCCAAATAGCCACTCTAGATTGTCTTAACTGTTTGAAATTTTTAACATAATGACATTCCAACTTAATACGTTTTAGTAATCTACTTAATGCGCCTTCTAGGCTATTACCAACACCAGAACTAAAAAATAATTGGTTAGTTTCTTTTCTGAAGTATAGCAATAGCTTTGGACGTAAATCGTAAACATATTGTGATAGGTGCATCATTTGTTTTGGGTGTAACGGAATATATCGTTCATTGGTTGATGGTGATTCTGATACAAACAATCTAGCGTTTTCTAAATCCAAATGTTCAAACTGTAACGATTCTAATTCTGTTCGTTGCAATCCTAAAAACAGCATTATACCTAATATACATCTATCTCGTTTCTGAACTAATGTATTTGCTGAGGTATCACGATAAACTGCATCCATAAATTCAGCATCAATTATATTGGTGGGTGTTTTACGCTCACACTTTGCTAAATGCAATAACAACGCTGGGTTATCTTTCATCCCAATAGCTTGGTTAAAATGTTTTAACGCTGTTCTATAACCAGCCACCGTTCGCTCTGCATCGCCTTTTTGTCTACGGTACGCAATGAAGTCATATAGCTGGTCTAGCGTTACCTTTTTAGGTTTAATACTGTTATCTGTTAGCCATTCTAAGTACGTTATAACACTGTTTCTATATCCAGTGAACGTCTTATGCAAATAACCTAATTCTATTAAAATATACTTCTCAAATTTGTTTAATAGTTTGTTAGTTACCATAGTATTGTTGTTTTAAATGTGTGTATATCATCGTACTGTCCAAATTTAGGTGACCAAGGAACTTTGCTACATCCTCCAATTTCATAAATCGATGAAAATGAGTCCCGATTGAATGCCTAAGCATATGACATGTTATTTTTTTATTAATACTTAATCGATTATTTAATCGTCTCATAACCGAGGTAATAGTTGGATTTTTCATTGCTGTACCTTTTACGGTTATTAAAAAATTATCTAAACTACTATTAGCGTCTAACATCATATTTCTAACATTAAATAAATAATCTTCAATGTTTTTCTGTACTGCTGAGGTCATTGGTACATCTCTACCATTTTTAGTTTTTGATGTATCTATGTGAATTCTACCCTTATTCAAATCTATATCTTGGATGGTTAGATTTAATAACTCTTTTTTTCTTAGCCCACACCCATACAACAAGCTAAATATGGCTTTATCTCTAATCCCTATAAAAGTATAATCACAAGTATCAAACATTGATTTTACTTCATTTTCTAATAATATAATTTTCGGTTCACTATTGTTTTTATCTCTTTTTATTCTAATTCCACTCTGACCTTGTTTAATTCCCTTTAGAAACTCAATAAACCTTAGTACTGCTTCTCTATGTTTGTTTAGATATCCTACCGACATACAACCATCTTTTCTTTCTAGTGGTCTCGTTTTTAAGTATTCAAAATACTTGTTGACAAGCTTTTGATTGATTTTTTTTAGATTCATTTTACCATTCTGCTCCATATAGTGTAATAATTCTTGAATCATATTTGTTTTAATATTTTGCTGGTCTTTTGATGCTCCTTGAGTTAATAGTCTAACTCTAAATTTTTCTAATTGTCTTTTAAATTCTGTATTTCTTAATTCTAATTTTTTCATTTCTTTATATATATTATTTCAGTTTCTCATTTTAAGCTCTTAGAGCATATATACCACGGATTTATCCACTGAGAAACTGGTGAGTTTATAATGAGTTAATCGCTTTTTTTAAATCTTCAAATCGTTTTACTGAACTATCGCCATCATTCCAACTAACTACCTTATATCTAAATCCAGTATTTTTAGTTCCACCAGTTCTTTCTAACTTATTGTAATCATATAGCGTATTGATATGCTTGGAAAATGTTGATGGGGCTAATCGGAGTTCTTTACGCATATCTTTCACATTGAACTCGCAGTTTTCAAAATCATCTGGTTGAATCTTTTTAATAGCATCTTTTATTCTGATAAGTGTTCCAGACATTTTAAAACTCAATTCCTTTTCTGTCTTAAACCATACATCTCTGAATAAATCCAACGCTATTCTCATATGTTTTGGCTTAACTTCTACAACAATTTGGTTATCATCTTTGGTCACTCCTAATTGTTTCTGATGTAATAATGTTACTAAGTTGGTGATACGCAAAAACTGTGTTATTAGCTTATAATCATTATCGAAATAGGTTTTTACATCCAATTCATCCAAATAAGGATTTATCACCTTTACCGCTTTTAATTCTCTAAAAAGGAACTGTAATAATCGTTTTGCATTTTCAATTTTTGCTTCATCAACCATTCCAGCGTGTTGCATAATTTCAGCATCCAACAATTCTCTTTTTATAGCCTTTGAATCTTGTAATGGTAATCCTATCACACTATCCAAGCTCAATAGCTCATGATTAGATTTTATTGTTGAACTGATGAAGCTTAATTTACCATTAACACTCTTATTACTGGCTCTGTAATTACCTTGCTCATTATTTTCAGTAATCATTCGGCTAACTTGCCCCTGGGAAATCAGCTCCATTAATGCGGTATTCTTTTTACCTAATTTATCTACCGTAGGTAATTGCAATACTTTGTGATTCCAATAGTTTTTATTTGGAGAATAATACAATACGTTATCACTCATTGAGGTTTTATACCTACTTACTTCAACGGGTAGTATTTTTGAAAATCGTTGAATCAGTTCGCTCGTTAGTTCTGGTGAGCCTTGTAACAGAATATGTAATGGCTTATTCAATTTACTACTCAATGTTATTAGAAATAATTGCATTCCAATAGTTGGACACAGCAACCCAGCATCTATCATTAATTGTTGAATTTTACCAACTAGATTATTGTTTCTAAGTATCTTATCAATACTTTTTGATTCTTTTGGTTGTGGTGATTCAATCGTAAATTTTTCTTCTTTATAGGTGGCTCTATCTTTACGATACTCCCCTAATCGTTCGGTTAAATCAAACACAAAATCAGCTACTTTGGTTGAATCAACTTTTAACTTAACTGATGCTTGTTTCACATAGTGGTCTAAATTGTTTTCAGAATATAAGTCCACATTGTTACGATATACATCACGTGCAGACATCTGAGGTCTTCTAGATATCTTCAACATCACATTGAACCTAGTTAAGTTTATGGTATTTACACCTCCTATTATTTCAGCTTCTAGCCCCTCTCTTTTAAAAGTGATATAATCTGGATTGGTTAGGTCTAATCCGTATTTATTCAGCTTTGGTTCTTCCGCTTGGGGGACCGTGTCTGCATTGAATTCTATTCTTGGGAATTCTTTTTCTACGGCTATCTCCTTGCCGTTTAGTACTTTTTCTTTAATTTTGTCTTTCATAGTTAAATGAATTTTTACCGATTTTTATTTAATTATTTAAAATATTTAAGCTCAGTTTGCCGACTGGGCTTTTTGTTTTTTATACTCTTACTTTTAATTCTTTCGTCACTTCATAATTTTTATTTTTATCTAGTTATTGCCTTATAACCAGTTGTTAATACTATTTTCTCTTAGGAAAAACTAGGCATAGAAATTCCCTATATTGATTTCAAAATGCTGAAATCAAATCATTAGTAAACACTCATACATAGATGAATGTTTATTCATTAAAAAAGTTTTTGGTTTGACGACCTACTCGGATGAGTATCACAGTTTGAAAAAAACTGTTTAATTAAATTATTATACGGCAACGATACCCTTTTTTTTATCTAGTTGCCACATTTTGAGCATTTTTTTTCAAAAAACATTAAAAAAATGTCATTTTTCAACCTTTTTAAGCACATAAAGGTTGTTCTAGCTCTTGGAATATCATTTTCCTAACTTTAAATACAGTTCCTAAGCTTGTATCATACAGCTTTACACATTCACGAATACTAAACCCCTTTTTTAGTCCTTCTACTACTTTTGAATATTTAGCTAAGAATCTTTCTTTGCTTTCGGTTGTACCTTTATGCCTACCACAATGTACCCCGTTCTTTCGAGCTTGAGCCATTCCAGACCTAATACGTTCAATAGTAGTTCTACGTTCATTTTTAGCAAATAGGGATAACATATGAAGCATCATCTCCATTTGCATCGGCATTTCTCCGTTTTCGTTTAATGTTTCAGAATTTAAATCATGTAAGTAAATACTAATACCTAGTTGGTGAAGCTCTTCAACTAGTTTTAACGTTTCAAGTGTATTTCTTCCAAGTCTTGAAACCTCAGTCACTAACAACTTTTGAAATTTACCAGCTCTTGCTTCATTTAATAATTGTTGAATCCCTAAACGTTCTTCATTCTTTTTGGCTCCAGATATTTTTTCGGTGATTACAGATACAACTTCATAATCGAATTTATCAGCTACTTTTTGCATATCTACTACTTGGCGTTGATAATCTTGTTCTTGAGTTGATGTTCTACCGAAAATTGCTACTTGTGTCATAATTCTAAATTTTAATGTTATTTCTGTTTTTACCGTTATAAAAAAAGGTTGAACTGATTTTAAAGTCATTTTACTAGTGTTTCACCTTGTTTTTAATACTTCCCTCCGTAACGGGGTATCCTACACCTTTTTTTGTAACACTTTTCAAGGGTAGGCATTTTTCTGGGACTACACCAGCCATTTTAAAAATACCCGTTATATGGTAATCTCCCGTTATTAGGGCGATTCAAAATAATTTTAGCTTACCAAGGACTTTTGCTAATCGGGGCTGTATTTATTGTTAAAAGCAAATGACAAATACAGCAAGAGGTATTACAATCCTCAGTTTATGTGACGGAATCTCAATCGGTCAATTAGCAATTAATCAACTAGGAATAAAAATTGACAAATATTTTTCAGCAGAGATTGACCCAAATCCAATTAAAATTACTCAACACCACTTTCCCAATACTATTCAATTAGGAGATATTAAAAAGTTAAATGCCCACGAATTACCAAAAATCGATTTGGTTATAGCGGGGACAAGCTGTCAAAACCTTTCAATAATGAATAGCGAAAGACTTGGTTTAGCGGGTGGCAAATCATCGATATTTTATGATGCAGTTAAAATTTTAAACATAGTCAGACAAAAAAATCCAGATTGTTTATTCTTATTTGAGAATGTACAAATGCCTAAAGAGGATAAACAAATATTTATTGATTTGCTTGGTGTTAAACCGCTGGCTATCAATAGTGGTATATTTGGTTCAACATTGAGAAACCGTTTATACTATACTAATATAAAAGGTATAGAAGTTCCTAAACCTAAAAACATCTACTTAAATGATATTATTGAAGATGGATATTTACCACCAAATACAAAAGGAAAATGTGTCTTAACAAAACAGTTAAGTTATACTTCCGCTGGGTTACGTAGGCATTTAGTGCGTTCAATTGGGAATGTGGTTTACTTAGATAAACAATTTTGTGATTTGTCTAAGAATGATAAACTAGCCCATTTAGAACAGTTATCTGACAATCAAGAAGCAAAGCAATTATTCCGCCCAATGACAATAAAAGAGTTGTGCATTATGCAAACATTACCATCAGACTATGTTACAGTAGATACTATTTCTAAGACCGCTTGTATAAAGGCTCTTGGCAATTGCTACACTCTAGACGCTGTTAAATATCTTCTGAGCCATGCCGACTTTAAATTAGATAATTGATATGAGCAATATTCAAGACATTAATAAGAAGATTCAAAATCTTAATAATAAGCTTAAGGTAATGAGGGTTGAACTTAATCAAGCAGATAATGAAGAGCAAAAGAAAGCTATTAAGGGAGAAATATTAATAACACAAAATTTAATTACTATCGAAAATTTACGCCTTAAGGTTCAGAGATTGAGAGACAACAAACCATAAGTCATTTAAAAATTGCTGGAAAATTTCTCAAAAAAATTTTTGAAGGCTATCTAATAATTAGGTTTTAAATCCAATTTTTTGAAAAATAATATTTTTATTCGTCTATCTGAGGGTGTTCAAAACGCCTCTTGAACCCTATGAAATAAGGGTTCACAAAAAAACGCAATGCTGTTTTCAATACTGGGGAGGGTGGTAAACGAGGGGTGGGTTCCAAAATATGACAAGTTTTGTTTATCCCTCTGAGCATTAACACCAAAATCAGCCCCGTTTACTATTTAAAAGTTGATGGATAAAAACCAATTGTTCAGCAGTACGGTGCTACCATAGGTACGGAAAGTACGGATAAAAAGCTGTATGGATGAACGTATTGGAATAGTTCAGAGTTGTTAAATGTACCCACGTGCTGAGGGTACTCTATATATACTATACCTATGTTCATCACGCTAGTACTAAATCACTCACAATCCAATGCCATACAGCTTTTTACACGGTTTTATATAAAATATTCAGTAGGAAATAAATTCAATATTTTCCTAGTAAAAATACTAGTTAATTAAAATAATTAAAAAGAAATATTAGGAACAACCTTGACTTTGTGAGGATAAAATAGTAAATTAAAAAAGAAGATAAAAACACATAATCTCTTGACGGATATGAAAACATACATTACTTAGCATTGCCCACTTAGGCAACTAAAACAGAAGGTTTGTTAGACTGCATTTGTCAAGAGGTGTAGATTTAGCAGACCTTTTTGTTTTGCTTGTGATTTTAAAAATAATACTATATAAAATAGAACATCATTGATTATATAGCTTATCATCTTCGCTTAAATAAGGCTTGTTCAATGATAATGTCGTGTAGTTAGATACTAGGGACAAGTCACGAGAAACTTTCTAACATCAAGTTTCCAAATACTTAAGCTACTAATGCTAAGTAATGTAAAAACTAACACGCTTTACTTTAACACAAAATATATAACTGGTGAAGCATTAAATGTCTTAACAGACACCACAAAAAACAAGTACGCCATTAAAGGCAGTACTGGAATTGGTGGAACTACCGCCATATTAAATTACCTATTAGGTAATTATATAATTATCAGCCCAAATGTTGGGATGATAAAAGGAAAAGAAGAACTAGCTAAAAAAGGCGAATTTGATAGTGATAAACAGATATTCATCTATCATGGTGAAGATAATTGGGATGATGTATTACATTATCTCATGAATTCTGATGTACAAAATCTAATTATCAACACCACACCAGACCAAATATCTAAGATATACGATTCTGAAGTGTATAAAATGCTACTGAACATTCCAATCTTTATTGATGAATCTCACGCCTATTCACAAGATGCTACATTCAGAAGGAAGTTAGGTGAATTTATGGAATTGGTGTACAACCAGTGGAATGCTTGTTTTACATTCTCTACTGCAACACCCATTTATAAATTCTTAGACATTCCAAATGGCATTCCAATTGAATATTACAGTTTAGAAAGAGCTAAAAAGGAACCTAAGCATATTGATATCACCAATGATAAAAAGGCTATTGAGCAGTTTGTATATGAACAGAACGAACAGAAAAGACTAGTGGTTATCTTCACCAATGATAAGAACATACACTTAAAATTTAAGGAACTAAAGGTTGCTAACTTGGTTGGAGAAACCCTTAAGGTAAAACTAAAGCCATATGGAAGAGGAATTGAACTAAAAGATTTGGATTATGATAATATTGATATCCTTATGCTTAGTAGCTCGTATTTTGCTGGGTTTGATATTGACCAAGATTGCAGTATTTTAATAATCAGTAACCAATCCAATGATGCTACTAAAATTAGTGTAAACAATCTCGTTCAAGCCTATGGAAGGTGCAGAAAAAAGGTTCATCAAGCCTTATTTGTAAACCTATTAGCTGAGCGTAATAATAAGAGTGAACCGATTACATATCCGAAAGATTTAAACGTCATACAAAAGGGTTATGAGGATTATTTGAAGAAAATTAATAAGTATAAATCTATTTTAAATGATTTTAATTTAAGGTCTGAAGCTAAAGAAACTGGGTATATCACCAACGCCAATTATGTCAATAGATATCTACTATTGAATGATGTTTTAAATAAGGTAAATGACTACCAACTGTACAATGAAGATGTATTAGTTAAGACATTGGGAGATTATGGTTTTACCACTGGAATATATACTAATGATATTGAAAAGGTTCGTAAAAAATATGGAACCGATTTAAAACAACGTTTAATTAACCTAATGCAATTATCAACTGATGAATTACTTAATGACTATAAAAACATCAAGAAAAAACTGAGAAATAAAACGGATGGTTCCTACTCTCCAAAGTTAGCACTAGAGTACCTTACAGCTTATTTAATGAAGCTAACCAATGCAACGGTACTAATTGACAAACTAAGTAATAAACGGCTTTATTCTGGTGAATTCTACAAGTCTGTTAACGCATTTTTATGCGTTAACGGTAGTACTAGAAATCATTCAAGGCAATTGTCTAAAAGTGAGCTAAACGGCTCTAAAATCTATGTAAATGAAGATGCTAAGGATATATTAAAATCAGTTATTTGGTTAACTGACAATTGGCAAATGCTTTATGCTATTGCAAAGATTGGAAATGATAATTATTCCAATAAAATAACTAAAGAAATATGCATTGCTAAGGTACTTTATGAAAAAGCTACATATATCAAATATCAAGGCAACAAGAAAAATAGAATTAGTAATACCCGTAATGCAATCACAAAAGAGCTAGAGTCTCAAGGAATAGCAATTGATGATGTTAAATCGAAGTTTATTAATAAGACCATTAAATCTAATTTTAAAAAGATAGATAGTGGTGAGTATATCAATTATAATTCAAGAAAGAACTTGAAAAAGCGAATGAAGGAAGCAATTATATTCTTGCTAACAAAAGGGCTTAGTGGTAAAGGTAGAACTACCAAGCATAGAGAATATAATCCATTGACCTTATTACCTAGAGAGCTAAGGAGTATCATTCCAATTAGGTATGTTGAAGTGGATTTAACTTCAGCTAATCCTCAAATCATTGATTCCATATTGAAAACAGATATTGGATTGAGTGTATATAAAAACTTGATGAAAAAGAGAAAAATCAGCCGAAATGGTGCTAAAAAACTCTTCAACAAAACGCTTAATGATTATAAATTACCTATCGCTAAGGCTGTTAAGATATACTTAGATGCTGGCTATTCAAAGGATAAAGCTAAAGAACTAGCTATACTTACTGCTGAGGTTGAAAAGGGAACGTTTTACGAGCGAGTGACCAAGGCTGAAGCCAAGTTAACCAAATTATATAAAGAAACGCTTAGCATTAAGACCTATAGGTTTCACGATGCCATTGTAATGAAGGAATCTGACATCATTGATAATAACATAATCCTACCAGCTCAATTGGTGGAAGCCAAAGATAATAAGGAAGAAAAGGTGGTATTTCATATTGGTTATTATAATCTCCCTGGGATGAAGTATGAAGGAATAGTTACCAATAAACCACATTCAACAGATAAATTAATTTCAAGTTATCGAATGGTTAGCGGTAAAAATACTAGATATAAAAGTGTAGCTTCATAACACCAATACATTGTTTATCTGAATCTAAATAGGGATTCAGATAAACAATTGCTATTGAATTATAGTTCTAATAGGTTTTTCTTTTTAATATTAAACTCCTCTTCAGTAATAATACCCTTATCTCTAAGATTGGCTAGTTTTTCTAGTTCATCCAATGAAGTTGATTGTGCATTACTGCTATTGTTTACTGTAGCAGATGGTTCTAATCTAGCTTTATCAATGAACTTCTCTAACATTTTTACTTGTCCTCTTCCAACATAAAATTCAAGGGCATTAATTGAATTAGTATTCTTTATAATGATTCTATTTCCTTCAGAACCAAAAATTGGTAAGAGAAGTTTAAAACCCATTTTAGAACCAATCATAGCATCTAAGATGGTAATTGCATATAGAATTGCTGAAAGAACCAATGATATCCACATGATAATACTTATTATGTCAGATAGTAAATCAAATCCTATTGCAGATATAATTAAAGAAATTACACCAATCAATAACCCTCCTAAAAGAAACCTTAAGCTATATGTAAATGTATTATGTGGTAGTTGAACTCTGAATTCGGAGCTAACTGTACCGATATCTGTTCTTTTTATGGATTGATTTTTTGTATTACTATATGAATTTACTTCAAGTATATCATTGTTGTATTTTAAATTGCAATATTCCAAATTACAAGTTCCGCTTGATTTATCTGTTATCATAGATATTGATTGTTGTTTTTTCAAATATATTAAATAATAGGTTATATTCACCCCATTGTTATTAATTCGTTGATTTTAACCAATTGTATTGATTTTTGGTATATGCCAAAAAGAGATAGAAAAAAGGAAGCTACTGAGTTCTGTTTAGAGCTTGGTAAGCATATCAGAAAGACAAGAAAAGATAAAGGGTTTAGCGTTGCCGAAATTGCCTTTAAAGCTGATATTGATTCACAAAACTTGCGTAAATACGAGTTAGGTAAGCAAGAAATGAAAGTATCTATGTTAGCCAGAATAGCTGAAGCATTAGACGTTTCAATTTCTGAATTGATGAATGTATTTAAATAATAATAAAAGAAATAATTAATAACTGGAACCTTTAATTCCTTATGACATTAAGACACAACGAAATTATAATTGATGTACAAAACCCTTTTGCTAACTGTAAACTTGATAGGAAACAATATGCAGATATATTAACAAGTGTAGTTTCTGATGCCTCTGATGGCTTTGTATTAGCTATAAATAATGAATGGGGTAGAGGAAAAACTACATTTGTTAAAATGTGGGAAAAGGATTTAAAGCTTAATGATTTTAAAACCCTTTACTTTAATGCTTGGGAAAATGATTTTGAAAATGATGTTTTAATCGCTTTAATTTCGGAGCTGGAAAAGTTGAAGGATAGTAAACCAAGTCAGTTTTTTGATGATATGTTAAATACTGCGTCAGCATTAACAAAAAAAGCTTTACCGATACTAGTTAAAGGTCTTGTAAAAAAAGTTGCTGGAGATGAAGTTGTTGAGGAGTTTGCTTCAGCAATGACAGAAGGCACTCTTGAAGAAATTCAAAAAGATATTGATTCTTATAGAAACAGAAAATCAGCTATTCAAAAATTTAAAGAAAAACTAGAAAGATTTGTTTCAGATACTAATGAAAATAAACCCGTAATTTTCATAATTGATGAACTTGATAGATGTAGACCTAACTATGCTGTTGAGGTATTAGAAAACATAAAACACTTATTTTCAGTTAAGGGGATTGTTTTTGTTTTATCTATTGATAAAGTGCAATTAGGACATGCTATTCGTGGTGTTTATGGTAGTGATAAAATCAATGCTGAAGAATACTTAAGACGTTTTATTGATATAGAGTACCAAATTCCAGAACCAGATATAGCAACATTTATTTCTTATTTATATGATTATTTTGAATTTGATTCTTTCTTGAAATTAGAAGAAAGAGCAAACAATCAACACTTAAAAGGTGAGGGTAAAACTCTAAAAGATTTTGCCATAAAATTATATAGCAAAGAGAATAAAAGCCTTAGACAAATTGAAAAGACATTTGCAAGAATTAGGCTAGTATTACGTTCTTTTGATAAAAAACAATACGTTCTTCCCACTTTAGTAATCATTTTAGATTATTTAAAAGAAAATCATTCAAAAGTATTTAACAATGTCAAAACCCTAAAATATGACTTACAAGAGTTTGTAGATGAAATTGAAACGGTTCTAATAAAATTTCACCCATTAGATAGTTTCAATATTCACTACATCGAAGCAATGTTAATTAAATTTTATTTTAATGATTGGAGAAATAAAAACTATAAAAGCAAGCAAACTATTTTCTTAGGAGACACACCAACTGTTAAACTAGGATTTAACTCAAAAATGAATGATAATGATAAATTAGGTAGTGGATTATTGAATATAAGTAATGATTATAATAAAGATGATATTAAGTTATCATATCTAATTACTAAATATGAGTTAATGGAAAATATTGTGAACTAATGATAAATAGATTGAATAACTTAATCGAAAACCATTCTGAAGACAATTTATTAGACTTCAAAAAAATTCAATATCCGTTAGGTAAAAATCCTAAAAAACATGAATTGTTAAAAGATATTTCTGCAATGGCTAACTGCCTAATTAATGATGATAAATTTATTATTATTGGGGTCAATGAAATTGACGGAAAAGCTGATAGTTTTAATAATATCGATGAGTTAATAGATGACGCAAACTATCAAAATTATGTAATTGAAAATATAACCCCTCGAATAAATTTTGAATATAAAAGCTTTAACTATAATGGTTTCAAATTAGCATATTTGAGAATATTCAACAACCTTAATAGACCTTACTTATTAAAAAAAGAAATAAATAATACGTCAAATAATAAAAATGTATTTAGAATAGGTGATGGTTTTATAAGAATTGGAAGTCATACTAAAAAAATGGATAGAGATGACTTTGACTCTATATACTTTAATAAAAATGAAATTATTGATAGAAGTAATGATTTAACAATAATCCCTATCTATCGTGAATTAATGGATTTTGAATTAGGCTCTAGTGATAATTATAAAGGAAGTGATTATCTTTTAATTGATTTTCAAATACTAAATAAATCATCTAAAAAAATTAGTTTTTTCTATGAATTAATAATTGAAGATTTAAATCAACTTTTTATAACGAAGCATAGAATTAACGAAATTTCAAATATTTACAAATCAACGCTCTTTAATCGAAAGAATTTAAAGGCAGAGGAGTTTGAAATTCTGGAAAGTGGAAACAAAAAAACCATCCTTAAAAAAAATATTACAGAAATTATTATTCCGTCAAATTCAACTAGCAAATGTTTATTTAACAGAGAAATAGTTCTTGAGAAATCTAAACTTGAAAACATCAAAATAAAACTAGTTTTAAAAGGAGATGAATTTAAAAGTGGTGAATTGATGAAGGAGTTAGATTTAATGAAAATAAGATTTAATGAAAATAAAAGCTGAAACAATAAACTGTGATTTTGAAAATCATTTTTTAATAAATGAAATGGCTGACAGTAAAATTCTATTAACACTTGAAATGGCTAAAATTGCAAGTGTTCAGTCAAAAAAACGAGTAAAAGATGAAGTCATTAATCTTATTAAAAGCGAATTAAAAAAATTTAAATGGATTATTACTGGAAGTGTACTTGTTGACTTTGTTTGGTACTTAAATGCTATAGAAAGACAAGAGACCGATAAAATTGGCGATATTGATAATATATCCAAACCAATTCAAGATGCACTTATTGGCCCTAACGGTGTATTAGTTGATGATGCTCAAATTGGAGGGTTATATTCATATTGGATGTCTCGAAATGAATTGGTTTCAGATAATATTCTTAAAATAGAAATCAAATTTAATAACGATTACGTATTATTAAAAAAGAATTTAAAATTCATTCAGTATGACAAAGCTATTTGTATGCCTTTAAATATAGATTACTATAGTATTAAAAGCCTATTTACCACTAAGCTACTAATTCATTCGAAAAGGAAAATTCGAAAATTAGCAAAAATCTCAAAAGATAGTGGTGTTAATGTTGATGGAACCCTTATTCGTTCTGAATGGGACTTTCATAAATCTAGGCTAAATGGATTTGATAGAAACGATATTTTAACAATAGATGAGTTCAATAAAATTTGCCTTGAAAGGTCCCTTACATTTTCAGAACTTATGAAAATGATAAAAAAGACTGCTAAAAAGTAATTTTCTATAACACCAACCCACAAGGAATTTAAGCTATGAACGAAAAAGCAAAACTAATTAAAGAGTATCTTCCAATAATAACTATTATTGTATCTCTCATAGCATTTTTAGAAAAGTACTTTTACTATCAATATTTTAAGATTCCAATATACAACTACTTAGCTATAGAAGAATATGTAACGATAGCTATTGAAGTACTAGCACCATTAATTCTAATGGCATTAATTGGCTATAGTATCATATTATCAACTACCGACATTTTAAGTAAACTTCAATTTGTAAAAAACAAGAATTTAACGTTAAATAAGTTAAAACAAATAGTTTTCATAAGTGCTATAATACCAACACTATATTTAGTAATTGTAACAAACGAAAAAATAAGTTACGTAGGTTTTTTCTATATAGGCTACTTACTAGCTTACAAGTGGGATGAAATTAAATTTGAGCATAAAAATAATTTCTATCGTTTTCTGTTACTAATAACGTTAATAGCAAACATCTATTCATATTCAGCTGGAAAATATAGAGAATTAAAAACTGGTATAAACCAAGATAAAATTAAAATTGTCCTTAAAAGCGAAGAAAAAATTTATTTAGGGTGTCATTTTTTTAAAATAGGAGAAACCAAAGATTATTTATTCATTTATAGTACACTAGATAATACTACTAGAGTTATTACACGTAATGATATAAAAGATATATTTTATTCTCAAGAAAAGATAATCGTTGATTCTAAACCACATATATAATACACGCTATCCACACCCATTATCAGCCCATTTAACACACGTTTATACCTACGAGTAGGATAATATGCTAAAAACAAAAAAACAGCCCTATTACAAGCTGTCTTCTGTTATGATATTTAATGTTTTTTACTAAAGCATTACAAATCTATCTCTACACCGTCCTTAAAGGAGTAAGTATTATCATCTGCAAAAATAATTGAGTATTCTTTTACTCCAGCCAATTCAGAAAAAGCTGTGTGCAATGCCCAAATATTCCCTTCAACATTTTGATTAACATTTGATTTTAATGGAAAAAAACCGTCACCATTATTTAGTGCCGTTTCTAAATTATATATGTTAGTAATGAAGTCCGTATCAGCTGAGGGTTTAATTTGAAAAACATTTTTATTTAAAACAAACATATTTTTAATTTTATCAACCAACCAGTTGTTCAATTCATTAGTAATCTCCTCCATATTATTAGTTTTTAAGTATTGATTTATAGATTTTATCTAAGATAGTAATTTCAATCAACTTATAACACACGTTTATTGCTACGAGTAGGAAATGATGCTAAGAAGCAAAAAAGATGTACCATAATAGCACACCTTAATTGAATTCTGTATTTATTTTTTAGTTGTTAATTAATCTGAGCCATGACCTTTATTTCCATTTCATTTCTTTTATTATTAACGTATTCATACCATTACCCGTTAATGATGCTTTAATATAATAACCACTGTAAAGTGTTGAATCAGAAATCTCATATGAGTAATAATCACCATATCTTTTCCAACAATCTTTTTTTACAGAATCCCCAACTTTAAAATAAAGTTCTCCAATAAGATTCTCTTTTTGCAAATTTGTCAATCTATAAATAAACACATTAGAATAATCAAATTTATTAACATTTTCATTAATTTTAATTTGATTCATATCATTAGGAAGATTAACATCTAGGTATTTACTATAGTCACTAATATAATCTCTTTGTTTACATCCAAATAATGAAATAATAATTAATATAGTTGTTATTTTAAAACTCATTTTTTCTTTTAATTACAAATTACCTTAATCTCAAAATTAATTCTTAATCAATAAAAAACCTATTAAATAATCACATTTATGGTCTCTATCTTTATCTCTTGTTTGGTGTTTTATTTACCGTACTCTCTGGTTCTTTAAAACTATTACGCAACGTTAATGCTTGTCCTTCCTGTTGCTCAACTTCTAAAGTCCCTCCCATTTCAAACGGTTCTCCAACAAGGCAATTTCTTGCAATAAAACATTGCAATTCTGCATCCCAAGGACGGTCTCCTGGATTAAAGTCATATGTATCCTTAAATGTAACCGTACCAATAAACTGTTTCTTATTTGTATTTTTATTTATTGAAATAATTCCTTCAATAGTTACTGTAGTATTACCTAAGGTACCTGATGTTCCAGAATATGCCTCAATCGGTTTTGGTCCATATGTCATTTCTTCTCCAGCCTTTAAATTTCCAGCTTTAAAAAAATCAAGTGGAGATAAATGAACACCATGTTCAGCTTGTGGATATACTTCAACCATTTCTTCTTTAGTCATAGGATAATACTCACCTTTACCAAAAGCATGGTGGTCAACATAACTTTTAGCTGGCTCATTATTCCAAAATGGAGCTTTAAAAAAGTTTGCATTTTGTTGTTTAACCATAAAAATAAATACTCTAGGTAAGAAAAGTATAGCATCATTTTGTCCTTTATTAAAAGCTTTTATTTCTTCATCACTAGCATTTCTTAAATTAGAATCATATAGTGTTGTATTGAATTTAGCATCTTCTAACCCTTCTAATTCAACCCTGTGTATTACTTTATTTCCACTAAAACTATATGGGGAATAATGTGGATACTTTTTTGTTAACGGGTCAACTGCAAAGAATCTACCCACACGTGGGTCATGCATTCTATATTTATAATTAATGCTATTCCCTTCACCTTTCAACTCATCATCTTTTTCTTCTCCTTGGAAGCCGTAACGGTAGGCTGTGCTTGATGCAGACCTATTAGGTACGGTCATACCAAAAGGAAAACCCTCTATATACTTATTTTTGGTGCAATCTCTATTTTAAAGAACGTATGACTAATCCATCAATTAGCCAACATCGAAGATAAAAAAAACCATCTAGTTTCCTAGACGGTTTGTATAATTATTGTTGATTATTTGTTAAGCCATTTTCTCCATCGGATGATGAAAATCCAGCAACTTTTGAAGGCTATCCAAGTTTTTAAAATCATAACGCTGAACGCTGGTGACATACTTATAACCGCCCAAGTATTGAGCCTCACGTAATCCATGTTCTTTAACCCACATAACCATTCTGGATTGTCGTAATTGTTTGAAATCTCTAACATAATGACATTCCAACTTGATGCGTTTTAACATCCTGTTTAATGCTCCGTTGAGGTCATTACCAGTTCCTGAACTGAAAAATAACTGATTCGTTTCTTTTCTAAAGTACTGCAATAATTTTTTACGTAAAACATAAATATAATTTGATAAATGATGCATCTGTTTTGGATGCAATGGAATATATCGTTCATTGGTTGATGGTGATTCTGGAACATATAACCTTGCATTTTCCAAATCTAAATGCTCCAATTGTAATGACGCTAACTCTGTACGTTGCAATCCCATAAACAACATCATACCTAATATACATCTATCACGTTTCTGTACTAATGTATTTGCTGAAGTATCTCGGTAAACTGCATCCATAAATTCCGCATCAATTATATTAGTTGGAATTGGTCGGTGACACTCAGCTAAGTGTATTAACAACGCTGGATTATCTTTCATTCCAATAGCTTGGTTAAAATGTTTTAATACTGTTCTAAAACCAGCTATCGTACGTTCTGCATCTCCTTTTTGTTTTCGGTATGTAATGAAATCATATAACTGGTCTAGCGTTACCTTTTTAGGTTTGATTCCGTTATCTGTTAGCCACTCTAAGTAGTTTATAATGCTGTTTCTATATCCAGTGAACGTCTTGTATAAGTAACCTAATTCGATTAAAATATACTTCTCAAATTTGTTTAATAGTTTGTTAGTTTCCATAGTATTCGTTTTTTAAATGTGTGTAAATCATTGTGCTATCTAAGTTGCGGTGACCGAGGAATGTTGCTACATCTTCCAGCTTCATAAATCGGTGTAAATGAGTCCCGATTGAATGCCTGAGCATATGATTGTTCACTTTAAAGTCAAGATTTAATCGTTTGTTTAGTCTGGTCATCACCGTCGCCATGGTGCTTTTTTTCATCGCTGTACCTTTTAATGTTATCACAAAGCTATCCAGCGAACTATTAGCATCCAGCATCATATTTCTGACGTTAAAAAGATAATCTTCAATGTTTTTTTGAACTGTTGAGGTCATAGGAACGTCCCTTGCATATTTTGTTTTGGTTTTTGGTAAATGAACCCTCCCTTTGTTGAGGTTTATGTCTTGTACATCCAGCGTTAACAATTCTCCACGTCGTAACCCACAACCATATAACAAACTAAAGATGGCTTTATCTCTAATACCCACTGAAGTATAATCACACGTATCAAACATTGCTTTTACATCTTTTTCCATCAATATATGTTTAGGTACGTTGTTGTTTTTATAGTGTTTGATTTTGATTCCACTTTGACCATGCTCAACACCTTTAACAAACTCAATGAATCGTAATACTACTTCTCGGTGCTTATTTAAATACCCCTCTGACATATAGCCCTCCTTTCTATGTAATGGTCTGGTCATTAAATACTCGAAATAGCTGTTCACTAATTTCTGGTTGATTTGGTCTAGTTTGGTCTTGTGGTTTTGTTCTAAATAATGAACAAATTCTTTAGTCATATTCGTTTTAATGTATTGTTGGTCTGTTGAAGCTCCTTGAGTATATAATCTTGTTTTAAACTTCCCTAGTGCTGTTATAAACGCTGTATTTGTTAATTCTAAATGTTTCATAATATATATGTTGTTTGAGTTTCTCAATATACTGGGATATCCCTTGTATTTTATAGGTTTACCCAGTGAGAAACTGGTGATATTAAAGTGAGTTAATCATTTTTTTAAATTCATTGAATCGTTCCGCTGAGGTATTAGCATTATTCCAGTTAGTAACTGAATATGTATATCCTTCACGGCGGTTTCCACCAGTACGTTCAATTTTACCGTAATCAAACAACGTATTGATATGACGAGCTAACGTCGCTGGAAACATCTTCAGTTTTTCTCTAATTCCTTTAACCGTAAACTCTACTTCTTTATAACCTTTTGGTTCTTGTTGTTTTAATACTTCTTTAAGTCTGGAGAACGTACCAGCTACTTGAAAATTTAGTTCTGCTTCTTCCTTCACCCACAACTCTTGAAACAATTCCAACGTTAACAATATATGTTTGGGTTGTACTTCAACTTGAATCATATTACCGACTTTAGTAACACCTAATTGTTTTTGGTGCAACAACGTGATGAGGTTAGTAATTCTTAAAAACTGAGCTATTTGTTTACAATCTCCGTCGAAGAATTTCATTATATCCAGTTCGTCCAAATATGAATTAACTATTTGTACTGGTTTTAGCTCTCTAAATATGAATTTCAGTAGTTTCTTAGCGTTGTCAACCTTGGTTGAATCAATTAACCCAGCATGCTTTTTAATTACATTAGACGCCATTGCATCCTTTATTTGTTTCTCGTTTTTTAACGGTAATGCTATCACGTTATCATTATTTAATAGTTCGTGAAATCCTTTACTGGTGCTACTAATAAAACTTAATTGACCGTTAACGATTCTGGTTTTTGCTCGATAACTTCCTTGTTCAGTATTTTCAGTAACCATGCGGTTAACTTGCCCTTGTGTGATTAATTCAGTTAACGCCAAATTCTTTTGCCCCAACTTATCTATTGTTGGCAATAACAATACTTTGTTTGTCCAGTAGTTTTTATTTGGTGCATAGTATAATACGTTATCACTGATAGAGGTTTTAAACCGATTTACTTCAACTGGTAAAACACTTGAAAAACCTTGTATTAGCTCACTTGTAAGCTCTGTGTTTCCTTGAAGAATGCAATGCATTGGGGATTGTAGTTTACTGCTTAAAGACACTATAAATAGCTGTATTGAAGCCTTGTCACATATCATTCCCGCCGTGGTCATTAACCCCTTTAGTTCATTAACCAAATCATCACTTTCCAGTATCTTTTTAATACTTTTATATTCTTTAGGTGGTGGTCCATCCACTACAAACGTTTCTTCTTTATATGTCAATCTATCCTTACGATAATCTTCTAATCGCTGAATTAAATCATACACAAAATCAGCAATCGTTGTTGAATCAACTTTTAACTTAACTGAGGTTTGTTTAACGAAGTGGGTCACGTTGTTCTCACTGTATAAATCCACATTGTTACGATACACATCTTGTGCTGACGTCTGCGGGCGTCTAGAAATCTTGAGCATCACACTGAATCTGGTGAGATTTAAGGTATTGACCCCACCTATTACTTCTGCTTCTAATCCTTCATGCTGGTACTTCATGAAATCTGGATTAGTTAGGTCTAGTCCGTACTTGTTCATCCTTGACTCTTCAGCCTGTGGAGTTGTATCTGGATTGAATTCTATCCTTGGGAATCCTTTTGACTTAACTGTTTTCTTCTCTTGTGTTGTACTCATAGTTTAATATTTTTATAATTAATATTTTAAAATTTGGCATAGAAATACCCTGACCAAATACCGAATGGTTTTGATAAAATGAAATACCAATCAAACGTTTTTGATTTAGGTACTAATCGATAAGTTGTGGTAAACTAAATCACTGAAAGAAGAATACTATTCCAGCAAGTCATATATGTTTAGTAATCCAACATGGACATAACATATTTTAAAGACTGATTTTTTTAATTCTGAAATTTTACTATATTTGTTCATAGATTAAATAATTTTAGACGGTTGTTTAATTTTTACAATATTTAAGTTCAGTTTACAGACTGGACTTTTTGTTTTTTAGAGCTTATCTACTCAGAATTTTAATTACTTTTTTCATATATTTTAATCGATTAGTTTTTCGTTCCCATAAATATTAAGGGTATTTTTTAGATTTATCAAATTATTTTTAGATGGCTTACAAAAGTCATTTCATAACATTCAAACAAACTACTTTATTTTACTGGTGCTCCCAAGTGTTTTATTTCATAAAAAAAAAGTAAAAGTTTTTTTCGCATAAATCAGAAAATGGTCATTTTTGACCAAAATCTGATGTCTTGGGGGGTTATGTGTAGCTTCATTTTATGATGAGTTTTAAGCCACATTTCCTAAATTAATATTCAAATGTACCCCAACAGTTCTATGACTAATATTTAACTCCCTTCCAATTGCTCGATTACTTAAACCCGAAGACTTTAATTCGTTAATTTTTTTAATTATTGATTTAGCTAATTTTGGTCTTCCACCTACACGCCCCTCAGCCTTTGCCCTAGCAAGCCCGACCAAGACACGCTCAGACAAACGTACTTTTTCCTGACGTGCCAGGCAGCTAAGCAGTGAAATTATAGCATCTTTAAATAGTCCAGTACCGTCCAAGTACTGCTCCGTATAGCTTTTAAATGTAACTCCATAACTTTCTAACCTCTCTAAGTGATGTATTGTCTTTCGGACACCCTCACGAGAAAATCTGTCCAGAGACCAGAAGATTACTACATCAAACTTACGTTTAGATGCGTCATCGAACATTTGTTTAAATGCTGGACGGTTATCAGTACCTCCAGATTTTTCATCAACGTATTCATTAACTATATGATAGTTCATAGAGTTACAAAACTCTCGGAGCACCAATAATTGATTTTCGGTGTCTTGTCCTTTACCTGAAGTTGACACTCTTCCGTAAATCCCAACTTTTATTTTTTTATCATTCATAGTCTTAAATTTTATGTGGATACTTAACCCTTTGAAATTAACCTCTCAAAACCCTTGGTTTTACTTAGGTCTATTTTTCCATTTCAAGTGGATTCTGAACATCTGTTTTGTATCCGCTTACACAAACATAAAAAATAGATTTAGGCCTACAATGGATTGATGGCCAGTTTCTTGGCCAATTATTTTTCATTCATTTAAATAAGCTCTTTTTCTACATAATTATGATGAAAGTTATTTATCTTTTCTTTAAACGTTTTATAACATATCTTTTTATTTGAGTTATTATATTCATCATTACAATATTCAATTGAATCATTGAACCTCTTTGTTGGTTGATACTTTTCTCTAAGTAGTTTAATCATTTCTTCAATCTTCAATGATTCTTCATTTACTGGAATTAGTATTGACTCATTACTTTCTTGTGAAGAAACTATATCATCTCCCAAATCGTTATCCGTTAATTCCATATCAAGTGTTTCTATTGGCTCTAATTCCAATGCTATCTCCGCCATCATTTTATCAAATTTATCTTCTTCATTCTCGGTTAACTGAATTACAGGTTGTTCAACTACTGGTATAAGTTCTTCGACCATTGAAGGTTCATCTTCTATCACAACTGATATAGGTCGTTCTATGGCTTCCTTCTTGATTTCTGATTCAATAATATCCATAGTCTTTTGCGTTACCGTGATGATACGGTTATTACTCCAGGATTTATATTCTGGGTTCTTTTTATTAAAATTTTGAACGGTAATGAACCCGTTCCGATTTAAAGCTGGTATTATCTTTTTTATAGTGTTTAATTTAACCTTGCTGTGCAGTTGCTCTTCAAACTGCCTATTGGTCATAAATACTTTGTTGCCATTTTCATGGTAAGAAATAATTAATGATAGCACAGTGACTTCATGTAGGTTAATTTCTCCGCACGCCATTAAGGAGTGGTACTGTCTTGTAAATGTTTTTTTCATAATGATTAGTGTTTTTATTTTAATATTACTAATAACCTATCAGAAAGTAAATGTTATAGGATATTTAATATCCACTCATCGAGTATTAAATAACTTACTTCGGGTATATTAGGTATTGGGTAGAGTATTTAAAGTACTAACACTGGGGCTTAGATGCCCATCATTATAAGACTATTAATAATACTAATAAATAAGAATATATATAATATAAAGAATAATACTATTATATATAATATTGGTATTCTTAGCTGATATTAAAATTGTTCGTTATTTAAAAATAACCAGTTAGTAATTCAATTCCCTTTCCTGAAGTACCAGTCTAAGGGTTTAATTTGGATTTATCAAATAAGTTGTTAAACCTCAGTCATATATTTTTTCTTTTAACCCTATTCAATCCAGTTAAATAAAGGATAATGCGTACCTCAGTTCTATTTAAAATAAAATTAGAAGGAAACACATCTCTCCAGTAAAAAAGGAGTTAAAACGCTACTATTGCAATTAAAACCCCTTCAGTTACTAAAGAATTGAGAACACTACCAGTAGAAACCCAGGAATTTTAAATAAAAACGTTGATTCTATTTATCTAAGGAACCAACAATAAAAAATAAAACCTACCAAAAGGGAACGTTTCTAACTAGAAAAGAACATTAAACTAATCCAGATAACCCTCAGCTTTCATTCTCGAAATAAAAAATTCAAATTTTTCATTTGATTCAAAGACCAAGGGATATTTAATAGTTTTACAGGTTCTAATAGCCATCAATAATTGTTCTAACGTCATTTGTATTTTCATCATTTCATTTATATATAAATATCATAACCCAGTATCAAATGCAGTATCTCTAAAATTAAATTTCAAAAAAAATTGGTAAAATTTTCTTTAGCATATAGAGTGCATTACAAACATGATTGTTGTTTTTTGTAGGGAACTGGGTAACGCAGAACACGAATTTATAATTAATGAACGTAGGTAGGACGCATACCAGTCCTCCCTACACATAAAAAAGTCATGAGACGGATATAACTTTTTTAATTAATATAGCAGTTCTAAGCAAAGAATCCAATCTTGAATTGATACATAATCCAAAAAATATTTGCCGTCGTGAGGATGGCTCCTAACACTCTAAAACCACCTCCTTGTAATCGTTTATTATCTCTCAACCTATAATAAGATACTATGGATGCTATATATCCAATAGGGATAAATAGTATTGGTAATATTAAAAATCCTCCTATTCCAGCAATCAAAGAAATCACGGCAAAAACGTCATAGGGTTTACCTTTTGACTTCTTTACGTTTGTAATAAATTCTTGTGTTTGGTCTTCGGTCAGGTTAGTTGGAATCATAATCCAATCACTACTGTCATTACAACTCCAACAAATTGCGTTTTTACTTTCTTTAAACTCTCCACAAGACGTACACAGACCTTCAGTTGTTTCTTTAGATATCGGTGGTGGCGTAATTCGAATAATTGATTTTAGTTCATCTAAAGTACCAGCATTAACCCAATCCGATTGTCCTTCAGTCCATACCAAAGTATCTGAAGTTATGTACTTTTCTTTTAACTGAGCAATTGAAAGTGGCTCAGATTGATTGCCATCATGGTTTAAAAAATACTTCTTTTCCATTATATTATTCTTTTAATAGACGCCTGTACCTTCACAAGTTTCACAGACCCATTTTAAAGCCGTTCTAGCTGGTGTTTTACCCAAACGTATGCAATTGATTACATAGGTTACGCAACCACAATCAGCACCGTTGTTATTGACCCCAGTACCATTACACATTTTACAAATTATAACGCCTTCCCCTTTACAATCATGACACGTCACTTTTCTATTAACAGCCTCTTTTGGTTCTTGAGGTTTTGTTTGATTTGACATTTGATTTTGATTCTGATATTCAGGTCTAATATTGTTTGCTCCACGATGGTCGAACATCCCAGAACTTTTAACATAATATGCTGAAAAACCAATAATAGCAAAAACCACCAGCATCAATAAAACCTTAAGTGGCTCCCTATTTTTTTCCATATAATCTTGATTATTACTCATGTCTAAACGTTTTAATAGCGGTTACAATTAGATATACGATAGGGTACACAACAATATATGCTAGTGATTGGAATACCCAACCAATAGCAGACCAAAACAAGTTTTCTGAACTATAATCACTGATTCCAACAAACGTGTGTTGGTGAATCTGATAGCCACGATGATATGCTTCTATTCGTTGTTGCGCTTTTTGTGGACTCATTTTTCTCATCATATATTGTTTTATTTAAATCAAATATAATAAAAATGTAGTACTCTGAGGTTACAAAGTATCATTAATCATATTGGATTTTTACAATATGATTGAACTATCCGAAAAAAAAATTGAAGAATTAAAGAAATCGATTCCTGTTAAAATAGGTGAACGAGTACGTTATTATAGAAAATCAAAAGGATTATCTCAAACTGAATTAGCTGAGTTAGTTGGTAAGGATAGACAGTATTTGTATAAAATAGAGAAAGCCGTAGTAACACCAAACATAGTAACTATTTCTGCTTTAGCAATAGCTTTAGAAGTTCCTTTGAAGGACTTTTTTGATATTGAATTATAGTGATATCACAATCTTATAGCCTAATTTAAATGAATTCCACCCAAAAAATAATCACAGTATTATTACTTACGTTCACGATAGCGTTCAGTTATAGTCAAGACGTTTATAAAACACCATCGGGTGAAAGGTATCATTTGAGCAGTTGTCGAATGGTTGAAAACGTATCGGCTAAATTGTTAAACACTGAAGACATTTCAAACTATGGGTTAACACCATGTAAGATTTGTACCCCACCATTAATAACTTCTTTATCAAATAACCTTACCAGTAATAACAAAGCTAAAGGTGAATCCAAATCCAAGTCAACACGATGCAAAGGTAAAACCCAAAAAGGTACTAGATGCCTTCATATGACCCGAATAGCTAATGGATATTGTTACCAGCATACAAAGCAAAACAGCGCGTCTAACAGCTCCAATTACAATACATCACAACAATCAACTGGAACAACATTATGTGGGGCAAGAACCAAATCAGGAGGTTCATGTAAACGTAAAGTAAAAGGTGGTGGACGTTGTTACCAACATTAAATAAAAAGCTGAATCACAAGAAAACTTAATTTGGATAAAAACTCAATAAAACCAACACTTACCAGTGATTTGGTTCATGGTCACGTTCTAAAACATCAGACCATATAATCAAACGTCAACTGTACCCAACATAAAATAGTGACTACGCTTCATTCCTTCCTATCCAGATATTTTAATTCAATAAGATGAGTGCATACGAATTATAATTTAAAAATGAGTGGTCATTATTCTTACAAATAGTAATATAATAGCTTACTTTTTTCTTAGTAGCTTTTTGTACGTTTGGCGATAATCATTGAATCATTCAGTAATAGTAAGTGTTTAGGTGGAAATACGGATTCCCGTAATGAAATTAATTAGTTTCTAGTTAGCTTTGTTGAAGTTATTGAAGGCGGATATCACTAATTATGGTGAGGTGAAAATACCTGATAATAGTCATTTCAAGGATTACAATTATTGACTAGATTTGATGGGCATGAAAATATAAGTTGTGCATATTTGACTAGTGCAACATACTCGCTTGTTGTGGTACATTAAAAAAACTTTATGGAAAGAAAATCTTACGAATTATTAGAAAGCCTTTTAAATGATGCAGAAGGACTGAGTTATAAAGATGGGAAACTCGACAAAACGAGAAAAAGGGCTGAAATGATTGCTGGTAAAGTTTTTGGCCCAAAAAGTGAATACAAGGAAAAATTAACCAAAATCAGGTACTCGCCATCAGTTATGTTTAGCGGAATGGACAGAGGAATTTACCATACCTCGTTTGAGAGTGGAAAAGACCAGTTGAAAAACTTAGTTAATGTAATGTTGGAAGACGTTAGTCTTTCAATAGATATGAACGATGAAAGCCCAGATACTATAAAACAAAGTAAAAAACTATCATCCAATATTTTTCTTGTTCACGGTCATAACGAAGAAATGAAACAATCTTCGGCTAGATTTATTGAAAAAATAGGACTTAAGCCAATAATACTTCACGAACAACCAAATCGAGGTAGAACTATAATCGAAAAATTTACTGACTATTCGGATGTGAATTTTGCAGTTATTCTTCTATCAGCAGATGATGTAGCATTTACCAAATCTGACAACGTTAAAAACGCAAAATTAAGAGCAAGACAAAATGTGATTTTAGAATTGGGTTTTTTCTTAGGAAAGATTGGACGAGAAAATGTAGTTGTTCTTCACGAACAAGTTGACAATTTTGAAATTCCTTCTGATTACCAAGGTGTTTTATACGAACCTTATGATAAGAATGGAAACTGGAAACTTTCATTAGCGAAGGAACTTAAAGCAAGTGGTTATAAAATTGATGGAAATAAATTACTCGAATAAAAAATGCACACAACAACGTGTATAAAACGTTGGTAATAATTAGAACGAAAAATGAAAAAAGGAATATTATACAGTATTTTTGATTGGTTAATTGATAATTTATGCTATCTAAATCTTGTTGAATTATTTAAATTTATTGGAGTAAACATTTCTCCTAATAACAGAATATCAGCATTGAGAATTTCTGTTGACTTATTCATACTCCTCAAGTGGGTATTTGTTGCTCTTATTTGGCAATTCAATGTGAAAAACGAATATATAAATATAATTGTTTGGTATTTAATTTTCACAAATATTTATACATATTTCTACTATCATTCTTGGGACAAAAACTTAAATAAAGCGGAATTCGATTTTGACAGAATAAAAAGAAGGTTTTTAAATTTAGGGTTATCTATTGCATTTAATGTTTTCTCATTTGCTTACTTATTTGCTCAACCTTTTTTCTCAAATTTTAAATGGGTAAATGATTACTCCACCCTAAAAGATTCAGTTCTGTTTAGTTCAGCAAACTCTCTTACTACAAGTTATAAATTTGTTTCTGCAACAACTGAAATAGGACATACATTAATAATTCTTGAAACAATTACTTCATTTATATTTTTAACAATAATATTAAGTAATTCTATACCACAAATGAACACTGAAAAAGAAGAAATTAATGGCAACTAAATATAGAAATGGTACATATATAGCTTTTCACGCAAATGGAACTAATATTCCTATTAAATCGGATATTAAATACTATAATTTAATAAAAGCTTGGTCTGCAAAAAAAGATGATAATTTTACTTTTGCAAATAGTCACGAAAAAACAAGTGCCTTAAGAAATACAAGTTCAAAAGAAACCTTAAAAAACAGACTTTCACTAAGACTCAGAAATCATACTAAAAATATGGTATTGCTTATTGGGAAGACTACCAAATTGGATAAAGATTGGGTGTCATTTGAAATTATTTACGCTATAGACAATTGTGATATACCAATAATAGTTACATATCTTGATTATGAATATATAATGAACCCAAAGGCACTTTCCGATTTATGGCCAAAAGCCTTAAAAGATAGAATTGAAAACGGAAAAGCTTCATGTATTCATATTCCTTTTAAAAAAGCACCAATTTTAGATGCAATAAAACAATTTGGTTTGACTAAAAAACCCATGGGTGGAAGTTTGGGAATATACAGTAAAGTAGCATATAATGATTTTGGAATTAAAGTAAAATAATTATTACTCCCTTTTAATGAAAGAAGAAAACGTCATAGAAACAAAAGAAGATGCTAATCGAGTTTTTTTCAGCAAACCATATTTTGCATTTTTGGATATCCTCGGATTTAGAGAATTAGTTAAAAACAATAGGCATGCAGACCTTGTCGAGTTGTATAAACGAATAGTAAATTATCAAGTCGAATTTTATTCACAGTATAGTGAGGAACATGCAGAAGCAGAAAAAAAGAGGCTACGAGAATATTATGAACCTAATGGACTTCGCCTAGTAAATATTTCAGATAGTATTATGCTATGGACTGATAACTCAAGAGAAGGAGCTCTTTACGAAATAGTATCAGCCGTAAAAATGATTATGTCTATTTCAATGTCTGTAGGTATACCACTTCGAGGAGCTATTGTAAAAGGAGATGTAGAGATTTTAGAACAGAAAGGTAGTTTATCTATAATAGGTCGAGGATTAGTTAACGCCTATGAAATGGAAAGCAGTCAACAATGGTCTGGCTGTATAATTGACGAAGGAATCTTTATATGGCTAAATAGTTTAAATAAAGTTGTTGCCAATAAAAAAACAAATATTTCACTTGAACGAGCAGATTGGCTTGTGAGAAAACATCCTGTACCTTTCAAAAAAGGAGCTAGAGAATTATTTACAGTGAATTGGGCAGAAGGCTCTAAAATGACTGAAGAGGAAATTCGGAATTCTTTCGCAATGCATAATAAGCGAATTAAAGAAACGGATGAAGTTAAAGCTTCAATAGAAAATAAAATTGAAAACACTTTAGAATATTGGCGTCAACATAAAGAGTAAAATCACTATAAGTAAAAACCGATGTATTTAAGTATCCTACTACTCACCTACCCACAACCATTACAAGCTCATCTAGCAAACGTTTATACAAACGAGTAAGAGGTTTATATGCAAAAATTAGTAATTAAATCAAATACATCATGGAACAAACTCACATAGAAAAGGTTTTGGTAATTCGTACCAATCCAAATCTGACAGAACAAGAAAAAACCGACGCTATCAAACGTCTTAATTTGGTTGCATCGATTTGCAAAGCTGGAGAATTGTACGAATATGAATCTACTGTTGCTATTGGAGTGAATGTTATGGTGGACAATGGAATCCTTTTTACGCTACTAGACCATAAAACAAATAACCCAAAAGACAGTATTCCAAAACATGCTACAACTGACGGTGTGAAACATATTTTTCTACCAGTTTGGAATATGGAAAAGGGATTAAAATTTATTTGGGACTTGTTCCATGAAATTGGTCATAGTATGGATAGTGTGAAGGTTAATAATGAACCTGATTTGGAGCGAGAGGAATACGCCTGGAATTATTCCGAGAAATTACTTTGCTCATTCTTCGACCAACACGGTCATAAAGATGCATTTGAAGATTACAAAGAAAAATGTTTAGACACTTATCGCAATTAAAATAATACTTTCCAGTGATTTGGGTCATGGTCACATCGACCTCATACCTTGTAATCAAGCATCAAACGTACCAACCACGTTACAACACCTACCCACACCCATTATAAGCCCATCTAACACACGTTTATAACACCGAGTAGGTATAATGATGCTAAAAGCAAAAAAGGGTGTACCATAGTAGCACACCTTTTCTGAATTATGTAGTTTATTTTTTTAGTTAACTAATCTGATTCATGACCACTCAGTTGACATTTAAAATATTCATCTAAAAGGTTTAATAAATATAATATTTTTTCTTCCTCAGATTTACCCTTCAAAATAATTCCAATTTGAATTTCCCAAAAAATAGGAGATTCCTGTTCTATCTTTTTAGATAACCAATAAGTGATATCTTCATGAAAATTTACGTTTGTCACTTCACTTAAACCTCCAATATAACCATCAAAAAAATTCAAATATCTTTCATAATTTTTTTCACCATACAACATAGTGCTAGGTCTTTCCTTTATAAGGCTTATTTTAAATATAATTTTTTTAATTAAATCTTTATTAATATCAATCATAGTACTCAAATTATTTTACAGTCATTTCATCTGTTATTTTAAATTCTAAAGCTGGGCCATCATCAAATCCTTTAACATAATCCTCTAAATCCATACCCTTAGCTCCAGTTAACTTATCATATACTTTTCCGTTTTTAAGCACAGACACATGATGAAACCATCCAGTTTCTGTACCCTTCCAACGTCCTAGAAGAGGGGTAAACTTTGGTCTTATTTCTAAAAACTGCCCTCCTATTTCTTTAGATATTTTATGAGCAACTGCTTCACATCCATTTGGTATTTTTAAGACGTCATCAACTTTTTTAAGCCAACTTAATTTAGATTGCAATGAAAATCCATTAGTTACTAATCCTGGACTGTTTGCTATATGATTATTTGGAACTACATTAGTTAATTTTCCAATTTTATGCATTCCTTTTTCAGTAAGAATACCTAAAGTAATTTCTGTAGCAATAACACTTCTATCATAACCATCCCCACTTACTATTTTATTAACGGTAAGGATAATTTGACCTTCAATAGCTTCATCAAATGAATCACTAGAAAGTCTAGTTCCCCAAACTTTCTTTTCATGAGCATTATATGCTTCTCTAAAATTATCTCTCCCTTTTTCACTTGTAGGAGAAAGTACCCAAGCTAAAGCATTTTTATATAAATACGGTCCTAAATTCCACCCAAAACTTGCTGATTGATTCATTGTTTTGGCTGGGTCTTTAATTATTTCATAATTACCTTTCACGAAAAGAATAGTTCCATCAACAAGTCCAATAGCAATTCTCTTTCCTCCACTCCAACTTTCTCTTTCTTGTGGTGTTGGACCTATCTCACCTCCTTCTAATTCATTAAATGCTAAAACATTATTTTCACTAAAAGCATATGGACTATTCCATGGGTAATTATAACTCAATGGGTCAACAGCAAAAAACCTCCCAACACGAGGGTCATGCATCCTTAATGAATAATTTAAACTATTTCCTTCACCCTTTAACTCATCATCTTTTTCTTGTCCTTGGAAGCCATAACGGTAGGCTGCACTTGATGCATGTCTACCAGGTACGTACATACCGAAAGGATAATACTCATTATACGAAAGAACGTCTGGAGTAAAGTTAGTAAAAATAGATGATCCATCAAATTCTGGTAATTTCCTATCTGTAACTACAGAAAGTACATTTCCTAAATGATTGCTTAGCTCATAACGCTTATCACCAACTACTCTTTCTTTATTGATAAAAACAATTTCACCTAATGGTTGTGCATATAAACCATCAATATTATCAATATAATCTGGTTTATTATCACCGTCCAAGTTGTCATTTCTAGGTGTACCATCATTATCATAATCTTCTTCTCCTAATGTTAAATAACCATCACCATCATCGTCAGTATCTAGATAGTTAGGATAACCATCAAAATCTAAGTCTTCAGCTGCATTTACACCGAAAGAAGCTAACATATCTTCAGTTTCATGTAAGGTAAACACCCCATCAGCATCATCATCTTCATCTAAATAATTAAACAAGAAATCATCTCCATCTATATTTTCAACAGAAATACCAACTAAAGATAGTGTTTCAATATCTTGAATTTCATAGTCTGTGAATAATCCATCATTATCGTCATCTCTATTCAAGAAGTCAACAGGACTAGATGAGAGATCTAAATTTGTAGGAAAGCTATTTTGAATAACATAATTAACTACTACATTTCCTCCAAATGAAAATTGGCTTTCAACAGCATCATGCAATCCATTTTCGTTGGCATCAATGAATGTTCCATCTATAATACCATTGCCACCTTGAGGGTCGTTGTCTGTTATTTGAGAATTTATTGTTGTTAAAGCTCCTGATTCAAACAAGTCAAATAATCCATCTCCGTCACTATCCAAGTCAAGCCTGTTAGGTATACCATCTATATCGGTATCAAATTCAGTAGTTGTGCTATTGTTATTTTCGATTAGATCTGTAATTCCATCGTTATCATCATCTAAATCAATATAATCAAAAATACCATCGCCATCTGAATCAATCGGTGGTTCGTATTGACATGCTACCCATTGATTAATATCCGTTAAGGACATATTAACACCTGAAGCAGTATCAACAACAGTTATACCTGAAGCTGCTGCATCAAAAAGATAAATACGTTCTTTAATAATTTCGGTAGCTTTTTTATAACTGTATTCAAACCCGCAAACAGTATAATCAACACCATTACCTGCTGTTAATGTACTCTGTATAGCATCATCAAAAACTCCAAAGGACTTATTTACATTATTATATGTTTGTACTGTAGCTTTCTGAATACCATCAACAAATACGACTACCTCTGCAAAAGCTCCAAATGGAAAATTACCAGTAGAATTTGCTGTAACAGCATAGGAAATTTCAAAATTTGGAGAAGGTAACCCTTCTGCTAAATCTACACTACGCTCCTTAACAGACATAAAAAGTTTATTCGTTTTATGTTTTTCTTTTCTAAATGTTAATTGTGGATAATACAATCCGTTTTCTTCACGAATTGTTAATAATATTTGAGAATTCTTTTTAACAGCTCCAGACGGACCAATTTTTTTACTTTTATTACTATTAGATTTTTGTGTTATTATTTTTGACAGTACAGTTTCATTACTTGTTACATTATTAGCCGTTAGTATCGTATTAAAAGTAATTTTATCATTACTTTCAAAATTGAAAAATAAAGAGCTAGGTTCTTCCCATGTGGTGCTATTTAATTCATTTATATATAAAGCATCACCATTTGAACTCGCTTGAGCTAAAGATGATTTTTCAACACTTTCACGTGCTTTATTAAAAAACACTACATCACGAACATCAGAAGTAGTAGCTAATTCAATATTTTTCTCTTCAATACCAATACGGCTACTTCCATATATATGGTGTTCTTTTAATTCTATTGTAGTAACATTATTTCTTCCTCCAGAATCATTTTTCCCATAAACAGCTAACACATTTCCTTGTGCATCTCTAGTATAAATAGTTCTAATAGTAGGCCCATCAAGAGCTCCTTGATCAACTATTTTTGATGTTCTATTCCCTAAACCATCATAGCTAAATATAATTCTGATCCCAAACTTTAAAATTTCTTTTACTTTTCCGTCTACACGCCATTTTATTATTAAGCCTTCAGACTTATCTTCTATCAATTGACCTATTTCATCGTAGACATAATTGTGAGTAGCTGAATCATTAGTATTATAGGTAATACCTAATGCTGCTAGTTGTGTTATTTGATCATCTAAATCAACATTTACTACTTTACCTGAAGCATCCTTTACCAAGTTTAGTTTGTTACTTGTTAATTCGCTCGTAGTAGCATCATAATTATACTCATAGCTTAGCGCATCAATCTGTGTACGTATTCCACCAATTGGAGCAAATCTGTTTAAGTGCTTTAAATTCCCATTTTTATCATATTCATAATTGGCAGCACTATTTTCTGATAGACTTGAAACTCCATTATTTATAGTTACTCCTGAGAATACTTTTATACGATTTAGTTGATCATAATTATACGTGTTTTTTGAACCGTATACATTTGTAGTACTATTAACAGATATATCTCTAACACCAGTAACCATTTGTTTAATGTTACCGCTATATAAGTTTTTATTTAAATTTTGATTACCAATAGCTGTATTGTTACTGTACCCAAAAGCATTACCTGAATTTAATTGGTTATGTCTTGCTTGATAATCATTATCAAAGTAATTTAATGAATATCCATATGCATCCTGTGCTATACTTTTATGAATACCATTTCCAGTGTTTTGTACCCCATCTTGGCCAAAATCGTCTTCTTTTTGTACATTTTCAGTATTTACTGCTTTTAACCAACCCTGTAGGGTATACGCATAATCAACACCTTGTACATTTTTATCTCCAAGAGTAATTCGTGCTAAAGGACCGTGTTCATAATACTCATAAGCAGCGTCTTGCTCCCATAAACATCCGTCACTTGAAGTCTCTACACTGGTTATTCTATTATCCGCATCATAAAAATAGCGGTGTATAAATTGACTCTTCTTCCCTTTTTGATGAGTAACTTGATATACATTACCGCTTATTAAATCATATTTATATTGAGTACTGCTTAAATGCAAATCTAAATTAGAGAATTGCATTGCATTATTTTGCTCTACTAATTCTTTTACATTACCATGGATGTCATAATTGTAAAATAAGCCATGTTCAAAATCAGTTTCAAAATTGGTGCTTTGAGAAACTGCTTCAAAGTACAATACTGCAGTAACCCTATTTCTTGAATTATATGCTTCGTAGGTACCTACTTCAAATAAACCTGAAGATAATGAAATTGGGGTTCCAGAATTATCTGTTTCAAAAACCAAAGCTTCATCATAAATTGTTCGAGTTACTTCCTTTTTGCTTATTGCATCGTTTCCATCAAAATTATCAACAGCAGCTGGAGCAGTACTAACACTATACTCTATTAACTGACCATTAGTATTTATTTGATAAGTAGGGTAATTTAGTAATGGTTGTGGGCCAACATTTAATTCACCAGCTTCAATAATCCTTCCTAAGTCATCATATTTTGTATAACTGAAACTTTTTACATAAAACGGAGGTTCAGTAGCTTGTTGCTTTGCATTTTGAGAGGCTATAATTCTTCCTAAACTATCATAGGCAAAAATGGTAATACCTCCATCAGGTGTTTTTTGCCAAACTAATTGGTTTAAACTATTGTACTTATATTCTGTTTCCAAGGTATGTTCCGGAACAGTAGCATCGGTTATATCCTCATCCCTATGCACTCCTTCTGGGGGAACTGTTTGCCTTAAGTTACCTGCTTGATCATAGTAATATAAGGTGTATTGATACTCCTTATCTTTAAACTGCATGTCCAGTGTTTCTGACACTGTAGCAAAAGCCGATTCAATATACTCCTTTTTAAATGTTGCAGCCATAGTAGCATAGTACTGATTTTGTGCTTGCAATACATAAGCATCTTGCACATTAGCCACAAAGGTTTCACAAGGATCATCAACTACTATAACAGGGTTAGCACTTTCTGAGGTAAAACCAACTCCTACACATATTTGGTCAGGTGTGCCAATTGAAGCATTCACTCTTTTAGCTAAAAATGTAGCCCAAGAATCTTCATTTAAGTTTAACGTGTTAGAGTCAAAACTAGCACTATCCACATCATAAGTTTGCGTATAAGCATAATAATCTGGTATGGATGCTACAATTGCTGGATTCCCCCAGTTTAAGGTAATGGCTCCAAACTCACGTAAACTTAAATAGTATAAGTGGTCTGTATTCGTAATACCAAATTGAGTATTGTAAGCTTGATAATCTGTTACTAAATACTGTAAACTGTCCAAACAGAAATCTTCTTCTGTATATGCTGGAAAACCAAAAGTATTATATGCTGCATAACTATCGTAACCATTAGTACAACTAACTAAAGGTACTGGTTCTGGGATACAATCGGTGCAAGAAGCAGGTACTTCAAATATTGTTGTAGTTCCTGCTTGTCTTTCTATATTTGACGTATTATATTGCCAGTGATTAAATGCGCAAAAATCTTGACGAAAATTACCTCCAGGTTTTTCATGATATGCAAAAAAATCAATTTCACCCGTAACTTCTACATTTGAAAAATTTTGATATGTAATAATGTTACTAAAATCAAAAAAATCTACATGTTCTTGCCATTCATATGACGTTATTAATTTTATATCATCAATATGAGGATTATAAAAATTTACATTAATACTATATCTATTAGGGTTTGAACCATTCCCTACTGTGTAATCAAGTCTAAATTTTAATTTAACATATCCACCAGAAGTATAATCAAATTCAATTACTGCATTATTTGGATCAAAATCTACTATTACCGATCCATTAAAAATAGCATATTGGTTTTCAAAGACTTCCTCCAAGGGATAGTTTTCTAATAAATTTTTAAATGAAGAATTAATAGGATTATCATCATTAACTGATAAATAAATTCTATGAGGATACCCCGAACCATCTGGAAATGCTTGTTGTATAGGTATTATTTCATTTAAAAAAGGTATAAAATATTCTGTGAATTTTAATTGATCTTCCTCAAACCCAAGACAAAGATCACCTGCTAAAACTGTAACACAACTAAATGGCCTACAGCAAGAATAATTCAGTGACCCATTAAACTGTGCATAAACATCTATAATATTTTGATTATTATCAACATAATTAATTGTTATCTCATCAACTCCATATGGTAAAACCTCTCCAATACTTATATTTTCAAAACTAGAAAAACCAGATAAAGTTGTTAAATCAACCCCATTAGTTTCTAAATTTATTCCGATACAGGTATCACTCAAATTTAGTGTATAGGTCCCATTTGAATTACCTGTCCAAGCACCCGTAATGTTACTACTATCCATGTCAAAAAATTCTGGCAAGTAACCAGAAGTGTAACCAGTATTTGTTGTTAGGTCTAAATCAGTTGCGTTTAAGTTATTAGTAGCTGCTAAATCATTTAACAACGCAGTAAAAGCTTGGGTGAATTTTTCTTTTTTATCACAACTGGTATCTCCTGCACTTAAATCTTCTCCAGCTGGTTCCCCCGTAGTATCATCATAGGTTCCAGTTACGGAACAATTTCCTAAAGCTATTGCTGTTGTTCCGGTAAGTACTACTTCCTCATAACCTAAAGCTGATCCATTTGCTCTACGTACTAAAGCACTAAAATTATACCTGTTATTTCCAGCATAACCTAAAGATTGTACACTACGTACTTCAATAATTTCTGAGCTTGCTACAGAATTTGTAAAGATAATCCCTTCAGTTTCCGGTATCGTTGTTGAAGGATCTGTAATAGCCAATGTCGTACCGTCAAAATCGAAATTAAATGGGCCGTCTGAAGAAGTTAACCCTGTACCAGAAAGGTCGCTGTAAATTTCTGTTGCCATATACACCCCACTAAATGGAAATGATGCTGCAAAATTATTAGTGGTATACTGCTTAAAAAAACCATCTAAAAATACTTGCATGCGTAAGGTCATCGGACATGAACCTGTGGCAGTGTAATATGCATAACCAGTTTCGGCAGTTAATTGATCGGCAATTGCTTGGTTAGAAGTACCTGAATTATATAATGCATCCACCCCAACATAACGTTTTGTTCTTTTAGCATAACCACTTGAGTTTGTATTAGTGCATAAGCTTGGGTTAGTATTGTTAGTAACATCATAAACCACCCCGTAAGTGTCTAACATTTGTAGAAAATTACTATTGTTATTATCGCCAATACAGTAATTTTGCCCACCAAGTGGTTTTGCATATACATGATGGAACGCGGTAACAATTTTTTGCTTTACTGAATTGTAATTACTTATAAATAATAGGGTGAATTCGTTACGTTGCTCGGGTGTTAAGACAGCCAGATTCGCATTATTAATATTTGTATTATTTAAATCATTTGGGGAAATAGTAGCTAAGCCACTGTTATCATTACCTATTGTATTATTAATGTAACGTGTATAGGTATAGGTAAGTAAATCTAATCCAGTACCTTCAAAATCATCCGTAAGTGCCTTGTTAATAATTGCATTTCTTTTACTTAAATAGTAGTCATCAGTACCAAGAGGTAGGAATAAATCTTGAAAATACGGGTCATAGGTTGCAATTGTCGTTCCAGTAAACAATCCTAATCCAGATGCTTGAGCATAATCTAAACTTGTTAAAAATGACATGTATCCATCTGAATTCAACGTATTTCCGTCAACAGTTTTTATGGCATCGCATATAGCTTTAGAATATTCATAATAGGCATATTCTGGATGGTAGGTAGCTAATGATTCAGCCCAACTATCCTGCCAAACATTTAAAAAATCAGCTAAATTAAATAAATCTTGAGGGGAAACATATTTTTTCATTACCCCGTCTATTTCCTCTTCATATATTGTAGAACCAAAAATAATACTTGGAATATAACTTAAACCATTTGTAGTGGTAACTTCAATAAAACTTTCATCACCATTGCTGCTATAATATTTAGGAGTATCATTTAAATAATGGGTTGGTTTTCTCCAACTGTTTTCTTGGTTTGGATCTGTGCTGGCGCTAAACAATACATTCGTGGTTAATACCCCATCAGCTACTTGGTCCGCCTCAGTATAGTTTTCTTCTTCTGTCACAAAACTTTCTAAATTACCATCATTATTATAGTCAATAATACCATCATTAGCACTATTAAATATATTTAACGCATGTTCTCGTACTGTTATATTACCAGAATCATTTAAATTGTTTGGATCATCAGTATCTAAATTAGTTTCAGTACCAACTGTTACTTGATACATACCGTATTGTCCTTCAGGTGACATATCGTCAAGGATATTTGACAATATATTAGCACATGAAACAGAAAGCGTTGGAGTAATACCATCAGCCACAACACCATCAGTTATGCAAGGAGCATTACAAGCATCAATAAGTGCTTGGTATTCCAATACTAATGCTGCCGTTAACTCTGAAGAAACTACTGCTATATCAGCAGTCCTTTCTTCTATGTATTCAGATTCAGATGGTAAGCTATCTATACATTCAGTACAACTAGCATAACACCCTAAATCCACCGCAAGTAAACTATCAAAATCTGGCACACAGATTTCCCCATTTATTTCTACACCTTCTAACAATCTTAGCCTTGCAATATAGTCTTCTGTATAAGCATTTAAAGCCTCTTCATTAACAGTCAGTTCTTTTTTAACCCCAAAACTTCCTACAGCAGGACGAGCTATCATATCAAAACCGTCTGAAATAGTTTGGCTAGTCACTAAATTTATTGGTTGATTAGCTACATACGTACCGTAGCTTCTAGTTATTTCTCCAGTATCTAATAATGTTTCTCCACATTCATCCAATACATCCAACTCCAAATCAAGTTCATAAGGATACCCTTCGTTTAAACACGTAGGTATAAAAACTTCGCTTGAATTTATGGTATATGGCAATGTGTAGCTAACTGCATTACTTGACGATAACTGAATAGACTCATGCTTTAAAATGTCATAAGATGCACCAAAATTACCAGATTGAAACAGGTCGTTTGTATCAAAAATTGTATCAGAATCAGTATCCTGTACTTTTCCTAATAAATCAACTTCAAATGAGGCATTTACTAATTGTTCAATTACATCAAGTGATGCTGGTTCATCACCTGCCAATGCAGTTGCAATTGTTCTTCCTTGTGGGTCTAAATAACTAATACTAACTTGACCATTTGGGTCTACCACCATGTCTTTTTTATAATGTGATGGATTACCTACATTATTTTGAAACAAACGTTCTAGTTCTCCTTCATTTACTTTACCATAGTAGTATTTCATTTCGTGAGCACTCCCTAATTGATGTGTTTCACCAACACCTCCTTTTCTACGAATTCTACCCGTATTATCAGCCCAATATTCTATTTGACTAAACGGGTATCCATTCGCATTTGGCACTTGACGCTGATAAAATTTATCAATAACTACATCAGCAGTAGGGCTATAATATTTACTTGCTCCGCTTGTAGTATCCATTGGTGGCACCAATGTATTACAACTCTCATCAATACTTACATCCCAATCAAAATCATTTTTTGAAAACACTGTTGAAGCTGTCGCTAAATTAAAATCTTGATGATATTTAATAGTGTTTTCTCCTGAAGGAACTGGTAGTATTTCAATTGCTGGTCTTCCCTGATAATCGTAAATTACTTCTCCTACAATTGCATTATTGTCAGAGTTTATTTTAGTTACCGTTTGTCGGTTACGTAGTGTACCATCAAAATAACTAACTACTTCTTTTTTCTTTCCTTGCTCAGCAAAACTAGCTTGAAATTGCCAATTCTTTAAGTTTTCATGGGGTTCAACTGTTATATGTTCCCAATCAGACACTAATTCTTGTGAACTACTTCCAGTACTCCACTGACCATAAAAATCCGCAGTTACATCTTCATTAATAAAAACACCTACGGCACGTGCTCTATATATTAAAAAACCGCTGCTATATATTAAAGGTATTTCATATGAGCTTTCTGTTATTTCTACACGAGTATTATTTAATTCAAAATCACGTTTTGAGAACTCAATATCAGAAGCTAACTTTGGGATATCAACTCCATAATTATCAATCCAAGTCCATTCTAATTGGTATCCTTTAGCTCCTATAATTTCCTGCCAATCAAAGATTAATGTATTTAAATCAGTCGTTGTAGTAATCGCTGGTAATTCAGTAGACAATAAACGGTACTGTTCTGCTTTAAATCCTAAAATCAATTCTACATTGTCAGGGGTATTAGTAAAAATACTACCATTATCTGTATTGGTATTCACAACACTAATTATTGTAATATCAAGCCCAAATCTGTTTTCAAATGCTTTAAAATCCAAATCGTTTACTGATACTCCAGTAACTGTGCTATATTCAATTTCAAGTTGTTCAGTAGTCATATTACTAGTATCTACTAATCCACTCGGAAATAAAGGGGTAACAGCCAAGTTCACTTGGGTAATAAAAGAGGTGCTAACAGCAACATCATCATTAATTTGTAGTTTCAAGTAACTTGTAGGAGAAACCGAAACTGCATTAGTTTGCCCTAAATTAGGATCTAACACCCCTCCAAATGGAGTTGAGATGGATTGTATTTGGCTTCCTGAAAGCACTACATTAGATACTTCTATTTGTTGCGCAAATATTTGTAATGTACTTATTAAAAAAGCAATTAAAACGAGACACTTTACTAATATGTTTTTCATTATATATTATTATTTATTCAGTAACACAGTATTTGTAATAACTCTTAAAAAATCACAAGTACTATGTAAAATAGTTAGTTATATATTTTACTCAACTAATTTATAGTTGTCATATTTTTTATTTATAGTAACAGTACTGCCTTTTTTATGTATGTAATTGGACAATACAAATTTTTCATCATCAACATCATTTCCTAATGGATGGCATATAATTTCCAAACGTGGGTAATTTGTTTTAATTTCTCCACTTGCTGTTTTATACTTTTTTACTTGATTGAAATACATCACTTGTTTTTGCACTTCAAATGTATTTTTATTTACAAATACTTCTAGTTTTGAGTAAGGTAGTTGGTTTATTTCTGAAGTATGAAAAGTACATTTGTATACTTTATCTGTTTCTTTTACTTCTTTTTTCACAAAATAAGGCAACAGTTTTTCAAAATCCATAGGATTAATTTGGTCCATAACAGTCTGACTAACCTTATTGTGTTGTACTAATTTTTGATCGTGTGCAATTTTAAGCATGTCAGTTCCAATGAGAATCATTTCGGTAGTCGAAATTTTATAATACATGTCTGTACTATTTTTCATTAATATTGCATCATAACTTGTATATACTTTATCTGTGGTATATGTAGGGTATGAATGGTATTCCATACGCAAGCTATACTTGTTAACTCTATAACTCTGCTGTGCCTTAGCTATAATAGCTTTGGCATCTTGAGCAAAAACGGTGCTCAAACTTAATAGTAACATGTATATATATATTCCTAATTTCATACCTTATTCCGATAATTTTGAGTTCCCTGAGCGAGTTTCCTGTATAGTAACCACTCCTCTTTCTGTTTCTTTTTTCACACGAATTAATCCTCCTTCAATATCATATTCATAAAACGTAGCGTAATTATTTTCATCTAACTCTGCCATTAATCTTTGGGTATCATCATCATATACAAAACTCTTCAAATTTCCGTTATAAGGAAAAAAACGTACATCATCGAAATAAACAAATTGATCGTGATTATTATTTAATTTTATATCAATCAAATCAAATCCCACTTCATCTGGAATTGTAAATATTCCTATAATACGTTGCCAACCATCAATAATTTTACCTGAAGTCATAAAAATATGAGCTGGGTTGGAATTATTATCATTCTCTAAAAAATTCGAATCAAAAGACAATGATATACTTGAATTTGTATAACTAATTTGTTGAGTATTATGAGTCTCTTTTACCCAAGCACTTATGATATATTTATGATTTCTTTCTGGACGAAAAGAACCATCAAATCGAGCTTCTTGACTTAAAGAAACTTGAATACCTATTAAAAAAAATAATATTGTTATTATATTTTTCATATTGAGTTTTTTAATTACAGTTATTAGTATTATTTGACGTTGAACAAATATCGTCTGAATCAGGTAATAAGCACCATTGACTAGTTTCATTCTCATAATGCTTTATATGATAAATTTTACTAACTCCAAGAAAACCTGTAATTCTTAAAGTAGTAATATATGCATCTATCGTACTTGATAATTCCGAAGGGCCTGTAATATGGATACGATTATTTGATATTACATTTATCGTTCCAGGAGCACCTGTTGAAATAATTTCAATAGTATTTGCTCCATTGGTTATAAACCTATGTTCTACTTCACCATGGTCAGGAATAGGTTTTGCTGAATAGTTATCAAAACACATACCTGTATCAATTGGAGGTATACAATCAGGATAGGTTCCGGTATAATTTGGTGGACATTCAGGACATGAAGTGTCAATCACTGTATAATGTTCATCTAAACTTCTAATAAAAATAGCACTATTACCTGGAGGTAATGCTAAGCTTTTATTTCCAGTATGTGATTCTTCTGTAGTAGTTTGTATAATACTACTTTGGTTTTCTGCCATTTTAAAATGGTTTGATGTGCTTTCTTCAAATCCATCAAACCCTATTTCTCTATATTCACTATTAGAAGCTACAGCAGTAGGCAAAGTATACTCATACCCATATTGAGTAGCGGAATACCTTCCTAAAGCATCCCTATTTTCTAATTCTGCTCCATAAGGACTGTATTGCGTAACTTCACTTGCAAAAGTCCAATTCCTATTATTTATCTCCCATTGGTCATCGGATGGATCTATAGTACCTTGGTCCTCTATTTTATAAAAAGGATTAAATTTTGTAAAAAAGCCTTCATTTCTAACAGATACACCGACACTGCTAGTATTCCTCCCTGTTAAATAAGCATATGACTTTACAGCCCTATAATCACCTCTTACATTATGTAAATATGGGTTAAATCCTAAATTTCCATCTTGTGAGTGTTCCCATTGTTCATTTTCATAAAGTACTGGTAACACTGGTAATTGAGACTCTAGCTTATGTTTCCATGTACTAGCATACTCCACTGCAGAAGCATTTACAATTCGGGTATTGTCAAACGTATTTACATCTGACACATAACTACCTGAACTTAAATGGTTAAACACATCATTATTATTTACATCAATAGGGTTAACCATACTGGTTACAGAAGCCATTGATGCCATTTGTAAATTTCTATAACCTGATCGAACTATTTTAAAATCCAAATCAGTCCCTTGAAACTGCGGGCAACTATTCAATATTTTACCATTACTATTCATTAACTTAACACCTCCGTTTGTTACACCTGTGTTTATATCAACAACCCATAAACGCAAGGCATTTTGCCCTCCTACTGATTGTCCTCCGAATACTAATTCAGGAGTTGATGATTCATCTATTAAATCAGTTCCTGTAACAATAAGCTCATCTCCAAACTTCAAAAAGTCATTTGGAGCTAGCTCATCACCTGTTTGAGAATGGTAAGGAGTTAAAAATTGGTCACTTAAACTAAGTGCCATTAATTTCCCTGTAATGTCCAAATTATTAGACGCCTTACCCATACCTTCATAAAACCAATGTGCTGGATAGGTCATATTAAAATAATGATCGTCATATTCATTTATCGTTTCTGTTAATAATATTTGACCAGTTTCTGCATCCCAGGCTTTGTTTTTAGTACTTACAGTAGTGCCAAGGTCCCTAGCTATTTTTTCTACTAGTATTCCTGATTTATGTATCACTTTTGTGGTTGTAGCCATTTTTAACACACTTTCATGTTTTGCTTTACTTGGTATAATCATAGGTATTGGAACAGGAATAACTCCAAAAATAATTACAACAATATTAATGTGTGCACCGGCTGTATTCGTTTGTGTAACCGCAGTCCTAAAATCATTAACCACCTCATAATCAACACCTAACTCATGATTGGTTTCTACCTCTCCTAAAGTCCCAATAACAGGCAACTTATTATTTAGTGCTGTACCATCAGTTTCGGATACACTATATTTATAGCTTACTCCTGATAATTCTTGTCCATACTCATCAAATACTGACTGTCCTTTTTGTTTACCATCCATATCATTTGTTTCAACTACAAATCCTTGTGTCATGGCAACATGAGTTTTAACATCAATGTTTAATACTGCATTTAAAAAACTGTCTAAAAAATTACCTTCATTACTATCATAATAAGGTTTATTCTTTTCTCCATTAATAGCTGTTAAATCCGATTTTGTTGGGAAATCTTTAGAAGTATAAAATTCATTAACCACTTTACCAGTTGCATGACGTGTAATTTTTACACCATCATTTCGTACTCGCTTCAAATTTTTAACTTCAACTCTACTATAGGTGATTGTAGGAGAGGGATAAAACGATGATGCAATTGGTTTTTCAGTATAAGAAACTTCTTTTGGGCTTAACCATGAATTTACAGTACTATTACCATCACCTTCATAGAATGGTGTTACAAAAGGATTTTCTTTATTTCCGTTTGGTTCAAATGTAGCCACTCCACTTGACCCGTTATTTTCTTTTAAATCATAATTATACTCTTGACCATAATCTGAACGGTAGGTTTCATCTCTATCCACCATTACATCCCAATTATCTTCTAATTGTATTTTTTTAACACGTACTCCTCCTCCAAATTTTCTGCCATTTGGAGCTTGTAATCGAATAAACGATTTATCTGGCATATACACTTTAGCAATACCTTTTTCACGCAAAGGTAAATTAGGACCACTAGCAATATGCCTTAAACCTCCTATAGCTTGCACCAAATCCTTAGCGATTTTAACAGGATTGGTTGAACTTGGTTCCGTATTTCCGGTATATACGGTTTGATTCATGTATTTCCTACCAAAATGCCAACCTGCCTTCGATATTGGATTTACTGGAGTGGAACCAGCAATCCCCCCCCCTAAATTGGTTGGTTTCATTTTTATAGATGCATACATTTTATTATTCGGTCCTGGGAAAACATTTCCAAGAGATTCTATTTTAAAATACCCTTCCACATAGTCCATTTCATCTCTTGAAAAATTTCCTGCAGCTGGTCGCCTATGCATGTTCAACAAAAACCTAAAAAAGATTGGTTTATTGATATGATCACCAATGTATTCTTCTAAAAACTGTTCATCAGTATACCCTAACTCTTCATCTAGTTCAATTGCTAAATATTTTGCTTCTTTATTTTGGTCAAATGTGCTATACAACTTATTATCATCGTCTAAATCACCTAATGAACCTGGTGCATGGTTTGATGATCCAACCACTTTAAACATTTGCATTGCTTTTTTATTTTGCACATATTGATAGTCATCAGACTCATATTCAATATTTAATTTACCCCCTGAAGGCAATTCTACAGCACTTAATGACCAAGCAGAAGCAAAAGCATCTTGCAGTTCCTGATCAGTTTGTTGTACATAAGGAAATTCTGGGGCTGTTACAGCAGACTGTACACCATAAGCTTCTACTGCATTTAAATTTGATAATACCTCACCAGTAAGAGGGTCTTTTGAAACAACATCATCTGTAAAAGGTTTGTAATTACCCCATACATCATAACTTTTAAAATGATATTCTGGATTAAAACCATCATAATTGAATTTATATGGTGTATAACGTCCCATTTCAGAACCTCTATAAGTAAAGAATACTTTTTTTAAGGTTAATTTCCCACCATAATTAACATTATCACCATCAGTATTGTAATAAGGATTATTGTTATTATTTGGCACTTCAACATTATTTGCTTCTACCGATAAGTCACTTTGTAATGAGTAATCGTATTCAAAATGAGCAATTTTTATTGCTGCTTTAGCTATTTCCCTATACATAGGTGAGTTTTCATCTATTTCTCCATCAAATGAAACACCATCAGCTATTAACTTCTTATATTCTGGTTTTGAAAATAAATAGATTCTTTTAATAGCTTTCATACTATTTGTTCCTTGAGGATATACAATAGCATCAGCATTTTCGCCGGAAGCCTCTACTCCATCTCTTCTATCTTCAAATTCAACACACGCTACATGTGTTTTGGTTTCAATTTTTGTGATATACTTTAGCTCCTTTTCACCATATACATAACTCGCTTTTTGATCATCTTTCATCGTTTTAAAACCCTCATCATGAGTTGCACCATAATAAGGCAAGCGCCATTTATAATCGTCAATCTTTTTTCCGTAGGTAAATTTGGTATACGCTCCTAAATCCTTATCATCTGGTCCATTACCATTTAAATCTTCATAGTCTGATGATAATATGGATGATAACAAATACGTATGTGCATATGCAGGTGTTTCAATGCTATTAAATAAATTATCTTGTCCAGAAGAATTACTAATACTATTTTCTGTATCTACCTTATTAATTAAACCTGTTAATGGGTTTCTTGGCTCATTGGTTGCAAAAGTAACCTCCTTTTTTTTAATATTAATTGCTGCTTCACCGTAAACGTATGTTGCTCCATCTGTATTTAATACTTTCATACCTACAGTATGATGATCTTTTAATAATGGTTGTTTTTGAACAAACGGATCTATACTAATACCAGCCTCACTATTTGTGATTTTTTGAATTGCCTCATTAGGAGTTTCTCTTTTTTCACGTCTAAACTCCTCAACAAATGCTTTATCTTCATATGTAGCAGCTGAATTTTTTACTAAATATTTATTTTCTAATGATCGATTATAATTTACTCCATAATCACCTCCAGAAACTTTCAAGGTCATCGCTTTATTACCATGTAATTTATTGTTTAATAAATCAGATTCTTTATCTACACTTAAATCCCCTATTTTTTTAAAATATGAAGTTTGATAATCATTCTCTGTATTCTTTTTTTCTTTAAAAGAATTAGCTGTTGGTGTATTCCAAATACCTGTATTACTATTGACAAAAGTTCCTTTTACATCTCCTCCACCATGTACCCCTGAACCAATTTCTATTTCTCCTCCTATTGAAAAACTAGAGCTTCCATCTTGAACTCCCCTGTCATACACAAATCCTGTTTGCGAACGATGAGGTCTAAACATTCCTGACACTCCTTGACCTTGAATAGAATACAAATCATAAGTATAATTTGTACTTGCTAACATTGTAGTGTTTTTTGAAACTACTTTATCATTCTCTCTATTAAAATCCAACACACTGTTAGTGTCCCCTAAATGTGTATTTTCATACCCAAAAGCTGGAACCCAAATGTTTTTATCTTTTACAGTTTGGTATGTACCGAATGCAGTACCTCCTATTTCTGCATCAATACCCCATATATCTCCTCCAAAAGAAAAAGAAAATGTAAAGGCATTATGATCCATGGCAGTACGTTTCATTGGAGTGAACGTATTGTTTATAAATGAAATACTGGATGAAGCTCCTCCCATAGACCTACTTTTATTTACATCTTGAAGCATTTGCATATACTCCCCCGTTTTCACTCTTTGTTTAGAAGGGTGAGTTATACTAACACCAGCATTCATACTAACTCCCGTTATTCCTTCTCTAGAATTAAAGTTTGTACCAATTCCCAATCCTCCAGAAACGCCATTTATACTTGACTTATTTATTTTAGCCATTGAAAAACTCAAATTTGCATTTGGGCTCAAATTTACCCCTCCAGCTGCTGTACTTGAAATGTTCATGCCCACTGAAACTCCATTTTTCATACTAAATGTTAACCCCGCAGAAGGTTCCGAAGAAACCCCTGTATAATTATTATACTTAAAGGTCATACCCGCGCCTACACTTAAACCCGCCAAATTAGGTTCAAACCCAACAAGTGATGGATTAATGTTAATAGAGGTCCCTACTGTTACATTTTTCTTTAAATTATTTTGGTAATTCATTAAATCACCTTTCGTTCCATCAAAATCATCAGGCAAGCCACGCATTTGACGATTTATTTGCCCTACACCTAAGTTCCAACCTAAACCTACCCATGAAGCTTCTTGATCCATTCCTACTCCAGAATCATAGGCTAAATTTAACGGGTATCCGCCTACATCCATTAATGGGATATTATAATTAAAATCACCACTAGATAAACTTACCATATCTGATGTTCCAATAGGTGTAAATGAATTGAATTCTGGTTGTGTTGGCCCACCAGTTAAAGCAAACAATTTATTGCTCCCAGTAAACTGAAGCATTACTTGCATTGCTAAATAGCTTACTACTATTTTAGTAAATCTTCCTTCTCTAATTTGTTTAAACGTCATAATCTGTTATAACTTTATAGGTGTTTCTTTAAACTTAAATTTTATAATTCCATTACCAAAGAGCTCATCATTGTAAATCAGCTGTATTTGATCTTCTGGATTGATATTTCCAAAATATAATAATGCTCTCTTAAAAGGAGCTACTTTAAAATTTCGTTCAAATTGTACTCCAGCACACGAAATAGTATCTTGTGAACTCGTAACTATTGTAAAATCTTTTTGTATTGCAAAAGCCATATATTTAACGGCTTCTTCATAATTACGGTTGGTAAATTCACTCATTAACAAGTCTTTTTCTTCTTCATGATGAAATTCTATTTCCAATACACGCTCACGCTTATGCGTTTCGTATATGGAATCTACCTTTTTTAAATCATCGCTTCCTTGATCCTTTAAAATGTAATACGCTATTGGAACTTCAGTTGCAGTATAATTAATGGTATTAATATACCTGTTTACTCTTTTTGATTTCCAACCTATATTTGCTAGCCTATAATACTCATCATAAACCTGCTCCGTGTCTTTAATTTCTTTTTTACAAGAAATTAAAGACACACATATAATCGTTAGTATGTATAAACGGAGTTGCAATTTATTCTCCTTCATATTTAGCATTTGCATATTCCAACACCTCAGCAGTTAAATCAACCGAATCATCAGCGAACATTATATTACCACCACCTTGAGTACCTAATATTATTTTGTACTGCTGTGCTTTTCCGTATTCATTAATATTTGCATTAAGCCTGTCCCATATTTGTTGTGATACTACCTTGGAAAAATGCTGTTTCATTGCTACTAAGGCTTCATCCTCCTTTTGGAGTATTTGCTGGCTTAATTTAATTTTATTTTCATCTTTTGACTTGATGTCAATCTGAAACAATTGATACAAACTATCTAATTTCTTGGTTTGTTGTTTAATTTTTTTTGAATGTATATCAGATAAGTCCTTTGACATGTTAAAACCGTTAAACAACTTAATATTATCAATATATACATACTCATTTTTCTCAACTTGAGAAGTTAAATAAAATGCTAAAAACAGGATTGTACAAAATAACAAGAGGGTATTGATTAGAGGCAATGCCTTAAACATATTCATTATAAGTTAGTTACACAGTTAGTTTGGATCTTCAAAAATAGAAAAAGTTTTTAAATGTTAAAGAAATGTTATAGTTTATTTTAACAACTTAATTAACATTGTTAATTCTAAGTTACTGTATTTCACTTATTAGGTTATTGTAAAACACATCATTAATTTACTAGCAGTCATGATCAACCATTTATCTGGACATTTATCATACATAACAATAAACAAACCTCACTTTTTAAAAGCCTATTTCCCAACACACACTACTAATAATTAATGAATTACACCTTTAATACATTTTTATAACACAAAAAAATTATTTTTTTTAAAAATTTTTCTAGTTTATTGTGATTCATTACTCGAATAAATTCATAAATTAAGGGTACTTTTTATAGGTTTTAAAAAATTAATCAATAATATACTTCATATGGGAGAAACACAATTAAATAGAACTTGGAACGAAATAAAGACCAATGATTCTTGGGCTATTTTTAAAATAATGAGTGAATTCGTTAATGGATTCGAAAAAATGAGTAAAATTGGACCTTCTGTTTCAATATTTGGTTCTGCAAGAACCAAACCTGGAGAGAAGTATTACGATTTAGCAGTTTCTGTTGCTCATAAAATTGTAGAACATGGATACGGTGTAATTACTGGTGGTGGACCCGGTATTATGGAAGCAGGAAATAAGGGCGCTCACTTGGGCGGTGGAACATCTGTTGGATTAAATATTGAATTGCCTTTTGAACAACATGATAATCCGTATATAGATGCAGATAAATGTATTGATCACGATTACTTTTTTGTAAGAAAAGTAATGTTTGTCAAATACTCACAAGGGTTTGTTGTAATGCCTGGGGGGTTTGGAACTTTAGACGAATTGTTTGAAGCAATCACTTTAATACAAACTAAAAAAATAGAAAAATTTCCTATCATTTTAGTAGGCTCAGAATACTGGACCGGGTTAATGGATTGGGTAAAAGCCACAATGGTTAATGAATATAAAACCGTTAGCCCTGAAGATTTAGATCTTATAGATATAGTAGATACTGAAGATGAAGTTATCACTATTCTTGATGATTTTTACAGAAAGTATGCCCTAAGTCCGAACTTCTAAAACTACTTCCCTTTTCAAGAACAAGGTCATAAATTTTATTTAAAAAAAAACATAATCCCTAACCCATAATTTTATTATGGGTTAGGGATTATTCTTTAAACGAACTTCAATTACACTTCCTCTAAAAAAGAACATTTCAATAATTGTTATGAAAAATATTTCGTATATTATTGCAACTTGAATTCTAATATCACATTACTAGAAATGTACTAATACTATTATTAACGAAGTCCCCCAAAGGTTATGTTAAAAAAAAGCTATTATTTACTACTACTCTTTTCCTATTTGTCGTTCTCACAAACTATAATTGTAGATGACACTGATAATTCTGCAGGAAGTTTAGCTAACCTATTATTGGATGGTTCCTGCGTAGTCCCTACAAGCTTTTCTTATTCTTCTGGGCAAGCAGTTGCTCTATTTGACGGTAACGGATCTACATTTCCCTTAACTAACGGTATCATCATTCGTACCGGTATTGCAAAGCATACAGAAGGACTATATACTGATACAAATCTAAGTAGTCAACTTAATACTAATAGTGACCCCGACTTACAAATTATAAGTAACAACACTGGGCAAACGGATCCAATAACTGACACCGCTTTTTTACAATTTGACTTTGTTCCAATATCAAGTGCTTTTAGTTTTGATTTCGTTTTCGCTTCTAATGAATACGGACAATGGCAATGTGGTTTTTCTGATGTATTTGCTTTTTTACTAACCGATTCTTCTGGAACAACCACTAATTTAGCTGTTGTTGAAGGAACAAGTGATCCTATAACTGTCTCAACAATTAGAGATAACGCATATAACGGTAGTTGTACTTCTGAAAACGCTAGTTTATTTAGCACTTATAATGTTGAAAACCCAGCGAGTTCTACTTTAAATATGCGTGGGCATACTACGGTATTAAACGCTTCATCTACACTTACACCAGGTGAAAATTATACTATACGCTTAGTTATAGGGGATTATAAAACCTCCTCATTTGATTCAGCTGTTTTTATTGATACCGGATCATTTACAACTGAAATTGATTTAGGAGAGGACATTACTATGTGTACTGGAAATAGTATTGATTTAACAACCGGCTTAAATGAAGCCGAATTTGATCACTTTTGGACTTTAGACGGAAACCCTGTTAATCCTGTTGTAACAGGAAATACACTTACTACTACCCAATTCGGAACTTATGGTGTTATAGCTATCAAGAATGGTACAGCTTGTCAAATCCCTGGAACTATTACAATTACTGATTTAATTATTGGATCACCTAATGACCTAACAATTTGTAATGATGGCTCTACATCATACACTTATAACTTAAATACTAATGATGAAGTTGCCCTAGGCATAGATCCAGATAATTATGATCTTATTTACTACGCCTCACAAGCAGATTTAGACAATAACATTCCAATCACAACTAACATTACAGATTATTCGTTAACTGAAGCAGAACTTCCAACAACAATTTTTATTAAAATTTTTAATAATCAAACTGGACAGTTTTGTGATGCTGAGTTACCATTTCAATTAACTCTTAGTAATACAGAAGAGGCTACAGATCCAGTTAACATAACTATTTGTGAAAGTACAACTACTACAACTATTGACCTAACTACACAGGATGCTGAAATTTTAGGAATCTTAAACGCAGCGGACTTTACAATTACTTATTATGAATCACAGGCTGATTTAAATAATCAAATCCCTATTCCTGGGTCAAGTATCGATATACCTTCAGGACCTATAAACCAAGAGGTTTGGGCGCAACTGACAAGTGTTAGCAATACTAATTGTTTTGACTCAACTTCATTTAACATCATTACAACACCAATACCTATTGTCGCTACTTTACCTGACATATTAGAATGTAGTGTATATACCTTAATTGATATCCCAGATATAGACGGTGATGCAATACCAGACGGAGTTTATTATGATGGACCATATGACCCAAATAACCCAGGTTCAGCAAATCAATTAAATGCAGGCGACTTAATAACAGACGGAACTATTATTTACATACTTTCAGGACCTGATGCAAATGGTTGCTACAACGAATCTAGTTTCGAAATTGAATTTATAGATGAATATAGCCCTGACTTACATTACTGTGTGAATTTTTTCGTACCAATATATCCTCCAGGTAATTTCTATACTGAAACAAATGGAACAGGTGAATTAATTGACCCAACAGAAGAATTTACTTCTGCTGACTCACCATTAACAATACACTATTACGCAGAAACGACAGATCCAGTAACCGGTGTAACTTCTGTATGTAGAGATGAAGCATTCACAATTAATATTTATGATTTACCTCCAGCAACAATTCCACCAAATGCTCCTATAGTTACTTGTAACAATTATACTTTACCTATTATTCCTGATTTAAATACTGATGGTTCTCCCGATATCATCCCTACTATTGATCCGGACGATATTTATTATACCGATAGTGCTGGTAACACCTATGCCCCTGGTGATAATATATCAACATCGGGAACTTATACCATACATAACGAAGAACAACATCCTTTTACAAACTCAGATGGGGTTGAAGAGATATTCACTTGTTCAAGATCAAATTCTTTTGAAGTATCAATTATCACTGTATCGATAATTCAACCTCAATGTGACAGTTATATTTTACCTAACCTTGATGCTGGAGAATACTATTTAGAAGCTAACGGACAAGGAATTATCATCCCTCAAGGCTCTGAAATAGTAATTGACGAAAACGAACCAAATGGATTAACATTATTAAATGACCCTACTTTTGTAGTATCAGACTCAAACCCAGTAGAGATTTTTATTTTTGCTCCCGATACTGAAAACGTCCCTAATTGCACCAATAACATGTCTTTTATTCTACAAATTAACCCTTCACCAATAGTAGATGAATTTTCTGATATAGAACTTTGCATAAATACTCCGTATATAATAGGTGAAACAGATGTATTAACAAATCCAGGAACATTTTATGTCGATGACCAATTAGAAGAATTCCCAATAAGCAATACAACATATACTATCGGACAAGCTATTACTGTTGATAGCACAATATATGTTTATATGCAAGACCCTATAACTGGGTGTGAAACACAATCAAGTTTTGAAGTAGATATTAGAGATCTTCCGCCGTTACCAACTATTATTCTGGATAAGTACGAGTGTGATCCTTATACACTACTGCCATTAACTGAAGGTAATTATTATTCAGAGTCAAACGGGACTGGTACTATGTATCAAGCTGGTGATGAAATTGGAAGCACAATTGACCCCGGAACAATGGCAAATGAAGCTATACCTGTATACGTTTTTAATGAATGGAACGACTTACCCGGATGTACTTCAGAAAAAATTTTTACAGTTTATATATACGGTATAAACCTTGGGGTTTTTGAAGATAAAAATGAATGTGAAAGTTATACTTTACCTCCATTATCTGTTGGTAAATACTATAGACAAGTTAACGGAGTAGATGAAATTCTTCCCGCTGATTATACATTTAATTATACTATTGATCCATCTGCATATACAACGGATAACCCTGTAACAAATACGCATACTTTTTATGTCTATATGGAAAATGGTGACCCTATACGTGATCCTTCTCAATGTAAAGCTGAAGAATCTTTTACTGTAACCATTTCCCAGACTCCTACATTACCTCTTTTTTCTAATATAGAGGCTTGTGGAGAATACGTTTTACCTGCAACAAGCACTATAAGTACAACTTACGATGTAAATTACTATACAGCTCCAGGCGGAAATGCTGCTGATTTAATTAATCCAGCTACGCCAAGGACTATTCCTGAAGGAGAAGTTTCACCATATACCGAAACGATATATGTACATGCAACAGCTACTGGAAATACTAATTGTATTGATACTAGTTCATTTACACTTACAATTTACGAAAGACCAAATTTTGTTATAAACGATACTGCAATATGTGTAAACCCAGAAACTGGTGTTGTAGCCCAAGAAAACTATATCCTTATAGAATCCGGAATAAACCCTGCACAATTTACAATTAATTGGTACCTAAACGGAAGTTTAATTCATACTGGTGATGAATATTATGCTGAGCAAGCTGGAGAATATACTGTAGAAACAATTATGTTAGCAGCTGAAAACCCTCCTAATTGTAATTATAATTCAACAATGTTTACTGTACTAGAATCAAGTACAGCAATTGCTACTTTTAATATTACTGAAGATTTTGAAGATAATGCTATCATTACTATAAACGTTACAAATGGTCAAGGTATCTACCAATACCAATTGGATGATGGTCCTTTTCAAGACAGCAATGTATTTCACGATGTAATATCAGGAGATCATTCAGTAACCATAATAGATATTTATGGAAATTGTGGGGAATTTGAATTACCTGTTTTCGTGCTAAAATACCCTAAATTTTTCACACCAAACGGAGATGGTATTAATGACACTTGGAACATCGTAGACTTAGCCAATCAGCCAGATGCAAAAATTAATATTTTTGATCGATTTGGTAAATTTATAGTACAAATTGCTCCTGCTGGAAATGGTTGGAATGGATCTTATAATAACAGTCAGCTGCCATCAACAGATTATTGGTTTTCTGTTTCTTATAAAGGCAGAAATGGAGAAGACAAGGAATTTAAGGCGCATTTTTCTCTAAAAAGATAATACTTGTGTTATAGTATATTATTTAATTAACCATTAGATTAATTTCTAATGGTTATTTCCTATCTTCGAATAATTAGTTTCACTAAACAAGCACGTATACATTGAAGCAAACAATATTCTTACTTATTACTTTTCTTTTTTGCATTACACAATTCACCTGTGCACAAAATAATTTAACTATTTCAGCTGAATTTCAACCAGAACTGAATAAAGTTAACATCAAACAAGAAATAACGATAACTAACACTACTAATAAACCTTTAAATAGTATTTATTTATACGACTGGAACAATTCTTACTCTTCTAGAGAAACAGAATTAGCAGAACGTTTTGCAGAAGAATATAGTTCCAAGTTACATTTTTCTAATGAAAAAGACAAAGGATATACTAACATCACATCTATTAAATGGAACTCTGTAGAATTAAAATATACCAGAATAAAAACTGACATTTTATCTATTGTTTTAGAGCAAATTTTAGAACCTTATGAAAATATTACTATTGATTTAAATTATTCATTGCAACTTCCTTCTGATAGATTTACACGCTTTGGAATTGATTCAAAGAGCAATATTAAATTAAAAGAGTGGTTTTTGATTCCTGCTAAACTAACTGATAAATGGGAATATTATAGCAACAAAGATTTAGACGATTTGTACTTCCCTAATAATGATATTAATTTAAAAATAACAACCCCAAAAGAATACACTATTATAAGTGATTTTGATGAGCTAAGTAGTAAACAAAACGATAGCCTTAACACTCTAGAATTAGCAGGGTATAACAGAATTAATTCTGAAATACACATCACAAAAAGCTCAAATTTCTCTGAGGTGGTTACAGATAAAGTCACCATCACATCTAATATTGACGATGAAGGAATTGGCTCAGGACTTAAGGCAATAATTCATGATAAAGTTTCTTTTTTCTTAAATGACAAACTTGGTGATTATCCACATAACAAAATATTATTATCAAACACATCATATAAAAGAAACCCTGTGTATGGGTTAAATCAATTGCCAGATTTTATTCGTCCTTTCCCTGATGGGTTTCAATATGAAGTTAAAATATTAAAAGCAACTATAGCTAAATATGTTAAAAACACATTCAATACAAATCCAAGAACAGATTTTTGGTTGAATGACGCGGTTGAAAGCTACCTTATGGCTATGTATATTAAAGAGAATTACCCAAACATGAAACTATTGGGTACATTATCCCGGATATGGGGTATTCGTTCTTTTGAAGTAGCAAAAAAAGGATTTAATGATCAGTATTATTACTTTAGTCAATATACCGCGCGAAAAAACTTAGACCAAAAGTTAAGTAGCCCAAAAGATTCTTTACTTAAATACAATGCAAACATCTCAAATAAAAACAGAGCTGGAGTAGGTCTTTTATATTTAGATGACTATTTAGGAAATAACCTAATTAATAATTCCATAAGAGAATTTTATATAGATAAAAAAACAGAAACAATTGATTCAAAATCTTTTATTGATTTTGTGCAATCAAAAACCTCTAAAGATATTAGTTGGTTTATAAACGATTACATCAATTCAAATAAAAAAATTGATTACACAATTAAGGATGTTATTGAAGATAATAATGAACTAGTAATTTACCTAAAAAACAAAGAGCATACAAAAACTCCAATTTCTATTTATCAAGTAAAGGATAATAAAATAATTAGCAAACAATATATAGAAGGATTTAATGGGGATAAGTCAATTAAAATACAAAATAACAAACCAGATAGAGTAATACTAAACTACGAAGGGATAGTTCCTGAATTTAACTTAAGAGACAATACTCAAAAAGTTAAACCACATCTATTTAATAAGCCAATAAAATTAGGTTTTATAAAAGATTCCGAAGCTCCTAATCACAGTCAATTATTTTATGTCCCTGAATTGGGGTATAATTTATATGATGGGTTTTCACCTGGATTAACATTTACAAACAAAACTCTTTTACGTAAAAATTTCACTTATAAAATAAAGCCTATTTATGGTTTAAAAAGTAAAGCTTTAGTAGGGAGTATTTCTACCAACTACACTAAATATTATAAATCAAAAGACCTTTTTAGCGTTACTTACGGGCTTTCGTATAATCAATACCACTATGATGTAGACTTAATGTATCAAAAATTTAATCCGTATATTATCTTCAACTTTAGAGACAAAAAAGATTTAAGAGATAATGCTAGGAAATACATTACAATTAGAAATATAACCGTACAACGTGAGAAAAATTTAGTTACTACAGATGATACGCCCAATTATAATGTCTTTAATCTAAAAGCAGGTATGTCAGATGCTAATTTACTCAACCTTAAATCACTGAATACAGATATTCAATTTGCTAAAGAGTTCGGTAAAATATCGATAAATTATGAATATCGAAAAATATTTTCAAATAACCGGCAAGTAAACTTTAGAGCTTTTGCAGGTGGATTTATTTATAACAATACTAACTCAGATTATTTTAGTTTTTCTTTAGACAGACCACAAGATTACCTTTTTGATTACAATTATTATGGTAGATCAGAAAGTACTGGTATCTATAGTCAACAAATAATTATTGCAGAAGGTGGATTTAAATCAAAATTAAATAATCCATTAGCTGATGAGTGGATGACTACCGTAAATACAAGTACTACTATTTGGAAATATATTTTTGCCTATGGTGATGCTGGTTTTGTTGGTAATAGTGGTAATACAAATTTTGTATATGATTCAGGCGTTCATATTAATCTAGTACCCGATTATTTTGAACTATACTTCCCTGTATACTCTAGTTTAGGATGGGAGATTGGACAACCTCGCTACTCAGAAAAAATCAGATTCAAAGTTACCTTAACCCCAAAGGTATTAATTAAGTTATTTACAAGAAAATGGCTTTAGTTTAATTAAACAATTAATAATTCAAATGTTCAATATTAGCACATTACTAAGAATTATTTAATTAAAACAAATATTTAATAAGAATAATTCAATATTCTATTAAAATAAGACTTGCGTAAAATTTTAGTTTTTTGTACTTTTGCAATTCACGAATATCTACATATACCTATGAGCAACACAAGTAAAACGACTAAGGACATTACTTTCGAAGATTTTAAAACAGAAGTATTAAGCGATTATAAAATTGCAGTTACTAGTCGTGAATGTAGTTTATTAGGTAGGCGTGAAGTATTAACAGGCAAAGCAAAGTTCGGGATTTTTGGCGATGGTAAAGAAGTACCACAATTAGCTATGGCTAAAGCTTTCAAGAATGGTGATTTCCGCTCAGGATATTATCGTGATCAAACCTTTATGATGGCAATCGGGGCTTTAAATATTCAACAGTTTTTTGCTGGGTTATATGGTCATACAGATATTGCAGAAGAACCAATGTCCGCAGGAAGGCAAATGGGTGGGCACTTTGCTACACATAGTTTAAATGAGGATGGTTCATGGAAAAACTTAACACAGCAAAAGAATTCTAGTGCTGACATCTCTCCTACTGCAGGACAAATGCCACGCTTGTTAGGTTTAGCACAAGCATCTAAGATATATAGAGAAGTAAAAGGTATTGATACTGAAAAATTCTCAGTAAATGGTGATGAAATTGCTTGGGGAACTATTGGTAATGCGAGTACAAGTGAAGGTTTATTTTTTGAAACCATAAATGCTGCTGGAGTACTTCAAGTACCAATGGTAATGAATGTATGGGATGATGAATATGGTATTTCTGTTCATGCAAAACACCAAACAACAAAAGAAAACATATCTGAAATTTTAAAAGGATTTCAAAGAGATGAAAATAATAACGGTTACGAAATTTTTAGGGTAAAAGGATGGGATTACCCTAACTTAGTTGATGTATACCAAAGAGCTGCTGTAATTGCTCGTAAAGAACATTGTCCTGTTTTAATTCACGTAAATGAATTAACGCAACCTCAAGGGCATTCAACATCTGGATCTCATGAGCGCTACAAATCTAAAGAAAGATTAGCTTGGGAAGTTGAATTCGATTGTATGACAAAAATGCGTCAATGGATGATAGAAAACAACATCTTTACTGATGAAGAAGCTAAAGTCATTGAAAATGATATTAAAAAACAAGTTCGTAAAGGAAAACAAGCGGCTTGGACTTCTTTTGTTAAACCTCAAAAAGAAGAACAAATTGAAGCGGTTGCAGTATTAAAAGCTGCAGCAATAAATTCTAGCAACAAAGCATTTATTGAAAAATCAGCGAATGAACTAGAAGCGATTAAAGAACCCATTCGTAAAGAAATTCTAGTTGCAACTAGAAAAGCACTACGTTACTTAACAACTGAAAGCTCTGAAGGTAAAACTACTTTAATTAACTGGATAGCTAGCTATAAAGCTAAAATTCAACCAAAATATAGCGCTAACTTATATTCTGAAAGTAATTTAAGAGCTAATAATATCACTTCTGAAGCACCACAATATAATGATGATGCAGAAATGGTAGATGCGCGTTTGATTATGCGTGATAACTTTGATGCTATTTTTACCAAATATCCTGAATCATTAATCTTCGGGGAAGATGCTGGTCATATTGGTGATGTAAATCAAGGATTAGAAGGAATGCAAGAAAAGTATGGTGAATTAAGAGTATCTGATACAGGTATTCGTGAAGCAACCATACTAGGTCAAGGAATAGGAATGGCAATGAGAGGCTTACGTCCTATTGCTGAAATTCAGTATTTAGATTATATTTTATACTCTTTACAAATCATGTCTGATGATTTGGCAACATTACAATACAGAACAAACGGAAAGCAAAAAGCACCCGTAATCATACGTACTAGAGGGCACCGTTTAGAAGGAATTTGGCATTCAGGTTCTCAAATGGGTGGGTTAATACATTTATTAAGAGGAATCCATTTATTAGTACCACGAAACATGACTAAAGCCGCTGGATTCTACAACACTTTATTAGAAGGTGATGAACCTGCTGTAGTAGTAGAATGCTTAAACGGATACCGTTTAAAAGAAAAAATGCCTGCCAACTTAGGAGAATTTAAAACACCTATTGGAGTTGTAGAAACTATTAAAGAAGGAACTGACATCACTTTAGTATCATATGGTTCTACACTTAGAATTGTTGAAGAAACAGCTAAAGAATTAGATCAGGTTGGTATTGATGCCGAAGTTATCGATATTCAATCGTTATTACCATTTGACATCAACCATGATATTGTAAAATCTGTTCAAAAAACAAACAGATTATTAGTTATTGACGAAGACGTTCCTGGTGGAGCTTCTGCTTATATTTTACAAGAAATTGTTGAAAAACAAAATGCATACAAGTTTTTAGATAGTAAACCACAAACATTAGCAGCTAAAGAACATAGACCAGCTTATGGAACTGATGGAGATTACTTCTCTAAACCTTCTGCAGAAGATATTTTTGAAAAAGTATACGACATGATGCATGAAGTAAATCCTAGTAAATTCCCTGCTTTATTTTAAATATTAGATATACTTACTAAAAAGCTCCAAAAAATGTTTTTTTTGGAGCTTTTTATTTAAATTAAAACAACTATTGAAAAGACAAATAAACTACATACAATTACGACTACTCAATGTATTTGTAGGAATAGTAACCATTTGGTGCAGTACTTGGTCTTCTTTCAATTTTACCTGATTTTGATTTAGCTTCTATATAATACTCTATACCTAATTCTTTTGACTGAGCCTCTATGCTACCGTAAAAATGATGTTTATTTTTAGTACTTAGTAATGAACTAGAATTCCAGCTATCACCTCCTTTTATTCTCCAGTATAACCTAAGCTGATCTTCTACAAATCCCTCCCCACTATAATCAATGATACTCGTATAAACCATTGCTCTTTCATTAATTTTAATCTCTTTTTCAATCTTCTTAACAGAGATAAATAACATATTTGGGTCCCAAATAGCTCTCGTCCTACAATGTAACGCATCTCCAGAGTTCCACCCGTAATTGTTATAACTCCTCCTCATCTTCTTAGATATGGTTGGCTCATCATCAAAAGAAAACTTAAAACCTTTAACTTCATAACCTGGCATAACCTTTTTCCACGTTTTGATTGCTTCTATATCTAAATCTATATCAAATAGAGGAACATAAACTGTTTTATTAAGTATGATTGAGTTCGTATATGCTGCTAACCCTGTTTTTGACATTCCTGTTTTAATTCTACGAATCTTATAAGGTCGATTATAATATGTTTTTAATTGTGATAGTTCATTTTCAATAATATCTTCATATATTTTATAGGACGGGTGTTCAACAGGTGGTTCTGCTACTAAAATGGTTTCTTCATCAATCAATTTCATATAACAATCAATATGCTGAATTCCATATGGGTATTCAAAATTTGAAATAATATTATACTTTTTTATTCCAAGTAAAGAATCATTCAATTTAAAAAACTTCTCTGGACTATTCCCTAATATTTTATTTTCTGAAGTAATAACACATGTAGAAAAACCTGTTCCTAAACCATCTGTTAAAAAATTACCGCCAGTACTAACAAAAGGTAAATCTATAACTGGGAAATCTAATTGTTCACCTATTAAAACTGTTGCATCATCATCAATTTGAGTAACTATTGGTATATTTTCAGGTGCTGAAATATTTAAAAAGCTCTTACTTCCATAATAAAATAACGAGTCATTACATTGCAAATTTGTACATGGCGTTGCGTATTTATATTTAGGATCTCCAAGCTGAAACTCCCCATTACTTGTAAATACACCATGTGGCCCCCAATCCCTTGTCCACCATGCATCATCACCCTGAGGAGCATGTATAAAGGTAACATCCTTACTATCTATATTCCAAGTAGCAAACCATTTTTCAGCTGTTATTTGCGAGGTCTGGTTTTCTACTAAAGTATATAAATGATTATCTTTAGCAAGTTCGATAACCAAAGTATGGGGAATACATAAAGGCCAGGTGATCAATGTTCCAATTGCAGGTTCCCATTCTGCAACTGTCCTATTACTTTCTAATGGATTAAAATAATTACTTTCTAAATATGGCAGCTTTTGAGCACCAACTTCTTTAGTTACAATATTCTTGTTAGAATCGGTACATGAATATAGGAGTAATTGAATACATGTAAAAAGAAGAACAGTTTTTTTCATATTTAAAATCATTTATAACAATCTAAGCTATCAATACAATATTACCTTTTGACTATTAAACTAAGTTAGTTTAATTTTATGAGAAAGTAATAATTAACAACGTATAAAACTCATCCAATGATGCTCATAAACATTAGCACAAAAAGAACACAAACCAACATGTAAAAATGACAGTGATTCTTTCTAAAAATTTTCTTCTTGACATATTTTCGAAAGAGTATATTAATCACTAAAATTAATCCAAATAATTTTCCTTTTATTTTAAGAATCAATTTGTATAATTTAAAAAAGCTCTTTTGAAAACACTAGTAAAGGAGCTTTTTATTCATTAGTTATATTGATAAACCTATATAATTTTATTTAATTGCATTCTCAAAAGCAGTTTTACCACCTACTATTGGCAATGATATTTTAGTCCCTTTTAAATCAACAGTTAACTTAGTTCCAGGCTCTGGCCAAACTGTAAACTCCTTATCACTTGAGAATATCATCAATCCAATTTGTTGTCCCTTTGCTATTATTTGATCATCAGGCATTAAATTAAATGATATTTCGTAAAATTTCCCTGGAGTCAAAGGAGTTCCTTTTGTTAATGAGTTATGATTTTGTGGATCTGCCCAACCTCTAGTAATAATATTATCAGTAATTTTAGCTTTACTATTTTCATTCCATGGTAATGAAACTAACCAAACAGAAAGATTAGCCGCTGGCTTACTGCTCGCTAATTTTATTGTAATTGTAGCTTCACCAGAAATATGAACATCCTTATTCAATTCAGGACTTACATATAATAATCTGTTTTTTGAAGATTCAATTTTTGCTAAATCAGCTCCAAAAAAAGAATAATCATCGACTAAAGTTTCTTTTCCATTTTTCTTTGATTTTTTTATACTTAACAAACTTCTCCCTGCCCCTCCAGAATTAAGATAAAATACCACGGGTGACGCTTCTGGATTTGGATATTCAGCGTACGGAGTTGGATTGTTTTGAGCATCTTGTTCTCTAACAATCCATGATCGAGCATCTTGTTCTACACCATTTTCAATTCCATGTAAATAACGAGTAAACCATCTGTTCATCATTTTTATTGGTGGTGGCCCACCATGACCATTTTGATGGTAATATATCTGTGATGGCAATCCCATTTCTTTTGCTCTCTTGTATATTCTATAACTATGCTCAGGCATTACATTCCAATCATTAAAACCATGTGACATTAATAAGGCAGCTTTCATAGGTTTCATATCGTTCAAATAATCACGTTCAGCCCAAAAATCATTATAATCACCAGTCGCTCTATCCATACCTTGCATCATTACTTTATCCCTTATTGTCGCATTATTATAAGGACGTTTAGCTTCATCACCACTATGAATAAAGTCATACAAAACATCAACATCTTCTCCTAAGTAACCTCCAGGCGATCTCACCAACCCATTAGATCTATAATAGTGATAATAGGAAGTATTTGGTGCTATAGGTATAATTGCTTCTAACCCCTCAACACCAGTTGTAGCGGCTGCCAAAGGAATTGTACCGTTATATGAGGTCCCTGTCATTCCGACTTTTCCTGTTGACCAAAATGCTGTAACTAACTCATTACCTTCAGGGGATTTATACCCTTTAATTCTACCACACAACCAATCAATAACAGCTTTTGGGGCTAGAGATTCATTATCCCCCCCAACAGTTGGAGCTCCTTGTGATAATCCAGTTCCTGGTGATGATGAATGCACTACTATATACCCTCTTGGCACCCATTTTTTAATATGAGAATTTGAAATAACCGGACGTTTTCCCGTACGTACGACTTCAGGATGTACTCTTTCTTTTTCTTTTTCTCCAATTTCATGCTTAATATCCCAAAACAATCCCTTTACATCTCTTGCTACTCCAGCAAAGTAAGGACTTGAAACATATATAATTGGCAATTTTAACCCCTCTGTTTCTGTTTGTTCAGGACGAGTAACTGCAACATGCATTCTATCTAATTTCCCATCACCATCAGTATCGAATTCTGTTTCAACCCACAAATCATGTCGTATCCACTTATTTACATCACTAAAAGCTGGTACTATCTGAGCTTCACCATTTTGAAAAAAGGGAAGTGATTTAGTAATCTCTTTTTGTTTTTGAGCGTTCACATTTGAAATGAATGCTACTAAAATTAGTAAGTAAATTTTAGGTTTGAATACAATTTTCATAATTAAAAAAGTTTTTAATTTGTTATATCAGCGCTTGATGACTTTTCTAAAACAAATAATTTTTATTGAACTAATAAAAAGCTACTTGTTCATTAACTAACGAAAATAAGTTATTCCTTAAAAACATAGCGTTAAATATATCCTAATATATTACCCATAAGCAATACTTAATTGACTAAGTGACATCCGGATATATTTTCTATTAGTACCATAGTTTATTTCATAATTACTAATAAAAAGGGTTTAATATAATAAAACGAAGTTAGCAGTTTTTCTTGAAAAAAACATTTATTATAGGCTACATAAACAATACATGAACATCATATTTTTTTCCGTATATTTAAGTACACATAACTAACCAAATATGCTTACAAAAAAAGATAAAACTGAATACCGAAGTTTATTATTCCGTCATTTAGATGGCATCGCAACTGCCACAACAGCTTTTTCACTGTATAAAAAAGGAGTCCTTGATTACTTACTCCAAGAACAAAAAATATCATTAACAGAGTTAGCTAAACAATTTAATGCAAACATAGGCTATTTTAATATTGGCTTGCGTGTACTATGCTCACAAGGATGGCTTTCACAGGATATTAATACAAGTGACGGCACTATTATTTATGAAACAAATGAAAAAAGTAAAACTGCCTTTGACTTAGCTCATTTATATGAGAATGCTGTAAACCTATTACAATATAGTGTTCAGTTTCCAGATGAAGGTATTGGCTCGGATACCTTTATTACTTTAGAGCGTATTTTTAAAAAATTGGAATGCAATTACAATCTTATCGATTCTAATGCAATTGAAAATCAAGTATTAAAACATATTGAAGGAGTTGTAATCGCTCCCATTATTGTACTTTTAGGAGTTAATGGTATGTTTCATAAATATTTTATGGAAGCCTCTTTTAGAGCTCAAGAATATCATAAAGACCCAGAAAGTTTTAAAAAGATACTTGACTTTTTTGTTCATCTACAATGGTTTACTAAAAAAAAAGACACCTACCAGTTTACCGAAAAAGGATTGTTTTTTGCAAAAAGAGCTTCAGCCTATGGAGTAACAGTATCCTATCTACCAACTTTTATACAATTAGATGAACTCTTATTCGGAGATCCATTAGTACTAAACAGCCTTCCTGACGAAACTGAAAAACATGTCCATAGAGAAATGAATGTATGGGGAAGCGGTGGAGCGCATTCAACCTATTTTAAAGTTATTGACGAAATAATTATTAACATATTTAATAAACCTATTGATGAACAGCCAAAAGGTATTTTAGATATGGGTTGTGGAAATGGTGCATTTATACAACATATTTTTGAAGTAATAGAACACCAAACTTTACGAGGAAAACAATTGGATGATTATCCTTTATTATTGGTAGGAGCCGATTTTAATCAAGCTGCACTTAAAGTTACTCGAGCTAACTTGATTAAAGCTGATATTTGGGCAAAAGTTATTTGGGGAGATATTGGTCGACCAGATTTATTAGCAAATGATTTAAAAGAAAACTACACCATTGATTTAAGTGATTTATTAAATGTCAGAACGTTTTTAGATCATAACCGAATCTGGGAAATGCCCTTAAATACAACTGGCAGAATAAGTACTTCAACTGGAGCCTATGCACATAGAGGGAAGTATATCCCTAATAGTTTGGTAGAAGATTCATTATTAGAACATTTATTAAAATGGAAACCTTACACTGAGAAGTTCGGGTTACTGGTTATTGAATTACATACCGTAAACCCTGAATTAGTTTCAAAAAACATTGGAAAAACTGCTGCTACGGCGTATGATGCCACCCATGGCTATTCTGATCAGTTTATTTTAGAAATTGATGTGTTCAATAAAATTGCTTCTGAGGCAGGATTGCATCCTGACCCTAATTATTTTACTAAATTCCCTAATAATGACTTGGCAACTGTTAGTGTTAATTTACTAAAAGGAAATAAAGTTTAAAAAATATATTTGCAATTAAACCTTTTTCAATAATGAATGTCTTACAAGGGAACCTTAAACCCTATTCATATGAAAAAGCTTCTTGTATTTTATACAATTACGTTAGCATTTTTTGCTTCTTGTAGTGATGATAATTCAAATCAAATAACAACTTCAACACCAGTTACTTTTGATTTTTCTGGTTACTTAAATATCGATTTCAATAATCTATCAAACTATGCATTTCAAACCACACCTGTATACATTACCAAAGACAACACTGTAGCTAACCCGATCACTAATGAAGGAGCTACTCTTGGAAGGATTCTTTTTTATGATAAGAATTTATCTTCAGACAATACAGTTTCTTGTAGTACATGTCACCAACAAGTAAATGCTTTCAGTGATACTGATATAGCAAGTTCTGGTGTAAATGGACAAACTGGTAGGCACTCAATGCGTTTAATAAATACTCGTTTCGCTAATGAAGCAAAGTTTTTTTGGGATGAACGAGCAAATACTTTAGAAGAACAAACTACTATGCCTATTCAAGATCATAATGAAATGGGATTCAGTGGCACAAATGGGGATGGTAACTTTAATGATTTAATTCTAAAGCTTAATGATGTTGAATATTACCCCGAATTATTTGGGTTTGCATTTGGTGACCAAACCATTTCTGAACAACGCATACAAAATGCATTAGCACAATTCATAAGGAGTATTCAATCATTTGATTCTAAATATGATACAGGAAGAGCAATTGCTCCCAATGATCAGGCTCCATTTACAAATTTTACAGCTGAAGAAAATACTGGTAAACAACTCTTTTTAACTCCACCAACTTTTGATGTGTCTGGAATTAGAACTGGAGGTGGTGTTGGCTGTTCTGGTTGCCATACAGCCCCAGAATTTGACATAGACCCTAATACTTTAAACAACGGTATTATTGGAGTATTAAACGCTACTGGAACAGACTTAACAGTAACAAGAGCTCCTTCATTAAGGGACTTGTTCAAATCTGATGGAACTCTAAACGGAGGATTAATGCATACCAGTATATCCAATATCAATTCAGTTATCGAACACTACAACCTAATGTCTCCTGGCTCTGACAACGCACAATTGGACCCAAGATTAAAACCAGGTGGTAATTTGCAAAATTTAAATATGACAAACGATGAAAAAAGTAATCTAGTTAGCTTCCTAAAAACCTTATCGGGTTCAGATGCATACACCAATGAAAAATGGGCAGACCCTTTCGTAAATTAACACCTTACAAGTTAAAGGAGTTGTTTGGTAATATATTTTCTTGAGAATTTTGAAGGTGACATTCCACATTTATTTTTAAATAGTCTTGAAAAATATGATACATCATCATATCCCAATTCAAGAGCAATTTCTTGCACTGTTAACTCTCCATGAGTTAACAGTCGTTTTGCTTCTAATAGAATACGTTGATGAATTAAATCCGTAGTTGTTTTACCTACTGTATTAATAACTACTTTATTCAAATGCTTAGTACTTACATTTAATTGAAATGCGTAGTCACTAGCATTTTTCATAGTTAAAAAATTTTGATCAATTAACTGCTCCAATTTCCTAAACCAAATAACTCCTTTATCGATTTTATGAATATACTTATGTTCGTTTTTAATATATAAACGGGTAGTTTCAATATATAATAAATCAACTATGAGGGCTAGTTTTTGGTACCACATAAATTCATTTAATGCAAATTCTTCAAGAATGGATTCAAAAAAATGACTAAAGAGATTTAACTCTTTTTCTTTTAGTAGTAAAAATGGCAAATTATAAGAAGTATAAAAAAATGGGTAATCATCTATATTCTTATTCGGAAAGGATAAGTTATAAAACTCTTTTGAATGAAAAAATATAAATCCTTTTACAGCTTCCGTGAATTCCCAATGATGAGTTTGCCCTGGATTCATTAAAAAAAGTGCTCCTCTTTTTATTGGGTAAGAATTAAAATCTACTTCATGCACCCCTACTCCATCAGTAAATAATACAACTAAATAAAAATCATGCTTGTGCGGTCTTGTAATAGATGCATGGTGTTTTTCCAAATGTGTAGAGAAATCATTTGCATAGAAATCACCTTCATTTATTTTAAATTCAAATTGTTTTATGTTTAGTATTGGTAAAAAACTCATACAACAAAGCTACACATAAAGCGTGATTTGTCCTAACATAAACGTGTTTCAATCAATCAACTAAACCATATATTATCGAACTTTGTAGAAAAAAAAAACATGTTACTAAAATCTCTCATAAAACACAAATGTCCTAATTGTAAAACAGGGAATATTTTTAGTAATAAAAGTGTTCTTAGCTTTGGTAAAATGAACTCTAGCTGTCCTCATTGCAAACTACAATATCATGTAGAACCTGGATTCTTTTACGGAGCTATGTATGTCAGTTATATACTAACTGTAACCGAAGGAATAATTACTTATTTAGTAGGTCAATTTTTTTTTGAAAAAGCATTTGACCTGAGAATTATCCCATATATTATTGGAGTGATAATACTATTATCTACTACAAATTTTAAACTATCTAGAGTATTATGGATATACCTGTTTTTAAGCCCTAAAGAAAAGCAATAGTATACCTGACAATACTCCTACTTAAATATTTAAATTGAATTTAAACTTTTATTCCATTACAAAATTTAGTGACTTTAATAGTATAAGACACATAATTAGTAGTACTTAAATGACTATTACAGAATTCACTACACGGCTTTTATCAGCTGCTTTTGCTGGAATACTCATTGGTTTTGAAAGGCAATGGAATAACAAATCAGCAGGGATTAGAACCAATACCTTGGTTGCAATTGGGGCTGCGCTTTATGTGCTATTATCTATTAACATTAATACCGAAAGTGAAGGCACTACAAGAATTATTGGTCAAGTGGTAACTGGAATCGGTTTTTTGGGAGCAGGTATTATTTTTAAAGAAGGATTAAATGTTCGTGGACTTACTACTGCTGCAACTGTTTGGTGCAGTGCTGCTATTGGATGCCTATCGGCTACAGGTTATTATATAGAAGCCCTTATAGGGACTATTACCATATTACTTGTAAATTTAGTACTAAAACCTATTCACAAATGGCTATTTACTAGAAGCAAGCGCTAATTTATTATTTTAAACAATAGCTCTTTTAACAAATCACTTTGTGGTAAATTACTAGCTCCAACTCCTTTGCTTTTTAAATCAGCTTCTCGCAATAAAGCGACCACCTGACTTACTTTTCTCATCGGATAGTTTTTACCCGCAGCTTGATACTCCTTAACAAAAAACGGATTTATTTTTAACGCTTTAGCAACACTAAATTGCGATTTATCCCCCAAAGCGTGATATTGTAATAATTGCGAAAAGAAATTATACAATAAAGAAACCGTTACTACAGTAGGGTTATCTTTTGGATTTTGAGCAAAATAATTAATAATTCTATTTGCTTTTAGAATATCTCGTTCACCAACTGACTTACGTAATTCAAAATTATTATAATCCTTACTTATTCCTATGTTTTCTTCAATATGAATTGGAGTAATTTCTGAACCAGCCGGTAAAACCAATTGCAATTTATCCAGTTCGTTATTTATTTTCCCCAAATCAGTTCCTAAAAACTCAACCAGCATTTGAGCTGCTTTTGGATTAATGGTATATTTTTTTCCTGATAAAACTCTACGTATCCAATCAGGAACTTGATTATCATATAACTTTTTACTCTCGAATAATACCCCAGCTTTATCAATAGCTTTGTATATTTTTTTACGCTTGTCTAGTTTTTTATATTTATAACAAATCACTAGAACAGTAGTTAACTGAGGGTTAGCAGCATAACTTTCTAACTTATCAATAGTTCGACTTAAATCTTGCGCTTCCTTAACAATTACCACTTGCCTTTCAGCCATCATAGGGTAACGCTTGGCATTAGAAACAATATCTTCTATAGTGACATCTCTACCATACAAAACCATTTGATTAAAACCTTTTTCCTCTTCAGAAAGCACATTTTTCTCTATGTAAGATGAAATAGCATCAATGTAATACGGTTCTTCACCCATTAAAAAATAAATGGGTTTGATAGTTCCTTGTTTTATATCTGATACTATTTGTTTTACTTTATCCATAAGTTAATTGAAAATACTTCGATAAGCTCAGTATGACATTCTAAAAGATTCTCTATTTTTGAAAGGTGCAAGAATTAAATTTCCCTACATATTCCTTTCGCTTCAAAAATAGCGAAAATAAACCTAGCATTTTTGATCAAATCAGGAAAAAGTTTATCATCCTTACTCCAGAAGAATGGGTTAGACAACATTGTATAAACTTCTTAATTCTTGAAAAGAACTATCCAAAATCATTGATTAACGTTGAAAAAGAGCTTTTGATAAATGGTCGTAAAAAAAGGTACGACATTGTTGTCTATAGCCCTGATGGTAGCATTCATATTTTGATTGAATGTAAAGCTCCAAAAGTTCCTATTACTCAAAAAACATTTGATCAAATTGCCCAATATAATTTAAAATTAAATGCTGATTTATTAATGGTTACTAATGGAATTCATCACTATTACTGTAAAATGGATTTTAAAGAAGAACGTTATCAATTCTTAAGGGACATGCCAGAATATTTAATATCCTAAGCAATATTTATACTCGAAAACAAAGCTTAGGATTAACAAAAAATTATATAGAATATTAATCGGATATATATATCTTTACTCTTTTAAGATTATACATAAAATATGACCTCATTACTCATTAATTGGAACCCTAGTGACACATTAATTAACTTAGGACCAATACCCATAAAATACTATAGTTTAATGTTTGTAATTGCCTTTTTAGGAGGTTTACAAATCATGAAGAAAATATTTAAAAACGAAAGTGTCGCCGAAGAAAAACTGGATACATTATTTATCTATGCTGTTATTTCAATTTTGGTTGGAGCACGCTTAGGGCATGTATTTTTTTACGATTGGGATTACTATCAAAACAATCTATTAGAAATTATTTTACCATTCAGGTTTAACCCATTTAAATACACTGGAATAGCTGGTTTAGCAAGTCACGGTGCTGCAATTGGAGTAATTATAGCTATGTATTTATATCATAAAAAATTTCCAGATATTAAATTATCATGGATATTAGATAGAGTAGTAATACCAGTTGCATTTGGAGCTATTTTTGTTCGTTTAGGGAATTTAATGAACTCAGAAATTATTGGGAAGGTTACAAATTCTGATTACGGTTTTCGTTTTATACAACAACATTATCGTTCGTATGAAGCTATTCAGTTAACTGGTGCCAAAACAGCAGAAAAAGCATATGATGCAATAACCACCAACCCTAAATTCATTCATTTATTAGACGCAGTTCCACTGCGTCATCCTGCCCAATTGTATGAATCTATTTGTTATGTATTTGTATTTGTAATTTTAATGTTTACCTATTGGAAAACTGATAAAAAACAGAAACCTTTTTACATTTTCGGATTATTTTTAGTACTACTTTGGTCAGTTAGATTTGTAGTTGAATTCTACAAAAAATCACAAGGAGGTTTTGAAGATTCACTTGGAAACCTATTCTCTACTGGACAATGGTTAAGTATTCCGTTTATAATTATTGGCCTTTATTTTATGTTTCGTCCAACTAAAAAAACAATCTAATGCGTTTTTATAATGCTACTGTTCTTATAGGATTTTCAATTCTTAACTTACTAACACTTCTATCTTGTAAAAAAGAGAAGAAAAGTGAGTTTATTCAAACTGAAATAGAATTTAAGCACGAAGGAAATTTAAGCTTATTAGATAGTATTAATACTATCATAAAAGAGATTCAAATAGAAATAGCTGATAACGATTTCGAACGTCAAACAGGATTAATGTATCGTAAAAAAATGGATACAGATAAAGGAATGTTGTTTGTTTTTGAAAAAAGTGAAATAAAGAGTTTCTATATGAAAAATACTTATATCCCACTTGATATTATCTATATAGATTCCAATAAAACAATCATCAATATTGTAAAAAACGCTGAACCATTAAATGAAACCTCATTATATTCAGATGCTCCTGCAACATATGTTTTAGAAGTTAACGCTGGGCTAAGCGAAAAATTGAGTATAAAAAAAGGAGATAAAATCTCCTTTTCTAAACTATAATTTTATTTTTCAGCACTGTACGTTTTAACAATATCAGCTACATCTTTATATTTTTTCCAAGATTTTGGTCGCTCATAATCTTGATTTGATTTTAATACTTTTACTGTTGGATAGTTTTCCCTTATCTCTTTCCAAGTAGTATCTTCCCATAGTGACTCACTTAATTCTATTAAGTTAACATCTTTTAATTTTCCAGAGACTGCTTTTCCAATTAGTGGCCACCACAAACTCTCAGTTTCTCTATCCCACAATACAAAACCGTCAAGACCATTCCATACATTTTTATCATAATATGTATAACCACTTAATGCGAATGTCAATTCTCTACCATTGTAATTACGATCATATACAGCTCCTAAATCAGCTAAAATACAATAGGCTGCCATTATAGGTTTTCCGTTTAAAACATCATTTACAACTTCGTGACGTGTTAAATCTTTTATTGAATATGCTTTTACTTCATCTCCAGAATGTACTAATAAAAAACGAGCGCTATCATTCCACACTTTTGAAGCTTTTTCTAACCCAATAAATTCTGGTTTTAATAATGCTGGAAAAACTTCTCGGCCAATACCATAATGAAATTGTTCATCTTTTAAAGCATACCCCGTAATGTTAAAATGCTGTAAACTATCTTTTCCACCATATAACATTTTCTGATTTCCAATAGAAAATATTTTTCCATTATCTACTGAAACTGGTCTTTTATTAACTGGTGTTACTTCTTCTACTTTTTTAATTACCTCAGGCGTTTGAAGTGTCAACTTTGGCTTTTTATTACAAGAAATTAACATTATTAATAGAGTAAAAGATGTTATAAATTTCATATTAGTTTTTGGTTAATTAAAATAGTAAGTCGATCAAATTAGCCAACCTTACAAATTTTCACAAAAAAAAGTCCGAAGCATAGCTTCGGACTTTTAATATCTTAAACAGAATTGAAATTATGCAGCCACAACTTCTTCTTCAGTTTCTTCTTCTTCTTTTTTATCTCTCTTTAATTCTTTGTTTCCAACAGTATCAAACATAACTGGAGTTGCAATGAATAAAGATGAATACGTACCTACAATTACACCAATAATTAATGCAAAGATAAATCCTCTAATAGACTCACTTCCCAAAATAAATATTGTTCCTAATACTATTAAAGTAGTAATAGAAGTATTCAACGTTCTACTTAATGTACTGTTTAATGCTTGGTTAACTGTTTTACCATATGCCCAATCTTCATGATTGTTAAAGTATTCTCTAATTCTATCAAACACAACAACCGTATCATTTAATGAATACCCAATTACAGTTAAGATTGCCGCAATAAATGCTTGGTCAATTTCCATATTAAATGGCATTACATTACGTAATAATGAGAATATCCCTAATACGATTATAACATCATGGAATACTGCAGCTACAGCACCTAAACTAAATTGCCACCATTTGAAACGCATTAAGATGTAAAAGAACACTACTAATAATGATCCTAATACCGCCAATAAAGAATTCTTTTTTATATCATCAGCAATTGTTGGTCCTACTTTCATAGTTTGAACAATACCTTGACCATTTTCACCTTTAGTAAACTGCTCTAAAGTCATACCTGCAGGCAACATTCCTTTTAACTGCTCATATAAATGCACTTTAATTTCTGCATCAACAGCCAAACCTTTTTCATTAATTTTATACTTCGTACTAATTTTTAGTTGATCAGCACCACCATAAGTCTTCACCTCAGCACTTCCGAAGACTTTAGTTAATTTACCAGAAACATCAGCTGTATTTACCGCTTTATCAAATTTAACTTGGAATGTTCTACCTCCAACAAAGTCAATACCTTCATTTAAACCACCTGTAAACAATGAACCTAAACTAGCTATAACTAATACTGCTGAAATAATATATGTTAGCTTTCTTTTTCCTAAGAAATTGATCCCCATTTTTTTCATTACATTTTTAGTAGCTCCAGTAGAGAATGGTAATACACCACCTTTATTTGCACTCCAGTCTACCAATAATCTTGTAATAAAGATTGCCGTAAATAATGATGTTGCAATACCAATAATTAAAGTAGTTGCGAAACCTTGAATTGGCCCCGTACCAAACATAAATAAGATAATTGCAGTTAATAAAGTAGTAACGTTTGCATCTAAAATAGATGATAATGCATTACTAAATCCATCTTTAATTGCTTCTGCTTGAGATTTCCCTAAAGCTAATTCTTCTTTAATACGCTCAAAGATAAGCACATTGGCATCTACCGACATACCTATTGTTAATACGATACCTGCAATACCAGGAAGTGTTAATACAGCTCCTAATCCAGCAAGGATACCAAATATTAATAAGATGTTTAAACCTAATGCGATATTTGCATATAAACCAGCTTTACCATAGTAGAATATCATCCAAACAAAAACCATTAATAAGGCAATCATAAATGACATTTTACCACTATCAATTGCATCTTGACCTAAAGAAGGTCCAACTTCAGCAGATTGAATAATATCAGCAGAAGCAGGTAATTTACCAGCTCTTAATACGTTTGCTAAATCTTTTGCTTCATTTAATGTAAAGCTTCCTGAAATTTCAGTTTGCCCTGAAGGAATTGCTTGACTAGCACTTGGTGCAGAATACACAATATCATCTAATACAATAGCAATTGCATTACCTTGCTTAGCTACATTACCTGTAAGCTCTTCCCATTGCTTAGAACCTAATGAATTCATAGAAAGACCTACAGAAGCATCTCCTACTTGTGTATATTGTTGTCTTGCATCTGTAAGCACATCTCCTAACATAGCTGGAGTTCCAGCTCTGTCAGATTTTAATGCATATAAAGGCACATATTTATTAACATCGTCTTCAGCAATATTAAAAACAGCTTTGTCTCTTGCTGTGAACAATATTCCCCAATTGTATTTTGCGTTTTTAATAACTCCAGTTCTTAAATCCTTAGTAGATTTTAAATATGAGTTTATTTTAGCGGTATCACCAACTTTAGCAAAAGCTAAACGTGTACCACCTGTTAATGTTAGCATATCCATTAAAGGATTTGGTTCGTTTGCTTTTTTAATAGAATCATTTTCAGTTCCTAATAAATCATCCGCAGAAGTTTCAGTATCTTCTTTAGTTTCAGTAGCTACATCTTTTGCAGCAAGTTCTTCTTTTAATTTACTATTTACAGCAATTAAATACTGAGCAGCTTCATTAAAAGTATGTGTTTCGTAAAACTCAAGTTGAGCAGTACCTGATAATAATTTTTTAACACGTTCAACATCCTTCGCACCTGGCAACTCTACCAATATACGAGCTGATG